>OFQZ01000173.1_pt1 | contig 25067 bp, 45 predicted proteins | sample 1543011 | NCBI WGS metagenome assembly OFQZ01 (sample SAMN07774216, study PRJEB24372) | wastewater metagenome | isolation source: Exp Tend NO 0WW | collected 2016-02 | reverse complement strand
TTGAGCCGTTCTGGTCTGCTGCGTGGCCTGCAATGCCAATTCCGACACGCCGGCATCGATACCCGCGCCTACGCCCACACGAAAAGCGGTGCGCCCTACCCCGCCGACAATGCCACCGCCGAGGGGAAGCAGCGACGGAAGGTCCACCACGCCCGCCGCCATCTCGGCGACTGGCCCCATCCAGCCGGCAGCGTCGAGCGTGCGGCGATCCTGTTCCTCGCGGCCGATCTGGAGCTTTAGCGCATCAGCAGCCTTGCGGTTGAACACGCCTGCGAACCGATCAACATACGGACTGTAGCGCGCGTCGTCCTTCACATAGTCAATCGCATCGAATCCGTCTTCGAACTGCCAAGGATCAGGCATCCCGCGCGACGACAGGAACGAGCCGACAATGTTCTGGGTGCGGAATGCTGCGCCGAAGGTCTCGCCCATGGTCGGGTCAGCCACGCGATCAGGCAGTGCAAGGTTCGTCGCGTTCTGCACCGCAGGCTTGGCATCATAGAACGGCATTACGGTTGCCCGCCGAGCGGTTCGGGATCGCGGCCAAAGGCAGGAACGGCCCGCATTTCCTCAATGCTCTGGCGTTCTTCGGCCTGATCCTGGCGCGCTGCCTCAATCTCGCGCGCGCGTTCATCCTCGTTTGCGCGCAGGGCGCGCGACACATCGGGCTTCCACTGGCGACCGGGCGTCAGCGTCTGATAGTTGCCGTTCTGATCGCGCCACATGATCGCATATCCCGGCAGTTCGCCGCGCTTCACTTCGCGGTCTGTCTCAGGGGTCGTGACAAACTCGACTGAAGACATGTCCACGCCGGGAGCGATTGCCTCAAGATCGGCGCGCAACTGTGCCTGAGCATAGCCAAGCGTCGAGTCAGCGCCCCGGAACAGGCCGCCGCTGCTGGTCATGAACTTGGAAGTCGGCCAATAGCGCTCAGGCGGATGCTTCATCAGCGTCTTGCGACCCGTCAGTTCCGTCACTCCATACAGCCGCTTCATCTGTTCGGTGGCGCGTTGTGTTGCCAGATCAGGGTCGCCATTTGCCCGGAAGAACTCATTCTCGGCAATGGCAAGGAAATCGGCCTTGATGCCGCTTTCCTGTTGAGGATTGAAGCCGAGAGCAGGATCGGACGCGAACCAACTGTCATTGAACAGCGATCCGATATCGGTGTCCTCGACTGCCTTGCGATATTCCTTGGCCGCCGGTTCCAATGCCTTGCGGTCGCGCTGCTTCTCCGGGTCTCGGTTTTCGATCAGGCGCTTTGCAGCATCCTCTGGCGACAGGTTCAGCGTGTTGACGTAGAAGCCGAAGTCGTCGGCCGCGTCCTGCACCGCACTTCCCCCGTCCCGCCTGCCGAGCGCCGCCGGGTTGATCGCTGCAAGCCGTTGCGCGCGCTGTGCCGCGCTGGAAACATCAGATGGATCACGGCTTTCAAGGCCAGCGCGAATGTCATTCACAACGTCCTTTGGCACAATGCCGCTCTGGCGCACGATTTCCTCAGTCGCGGCCTGATATTGCTGCGGAGCCTGCTGCTTGATCGCCGCCGCCGCGTTGTCGATGTTCTTGCGGTCTGCCGGGTCGTAGGGGTCGCCCTGATAGGTGCCGCCGTTCAGCGCTGCCAGCGTATCGACAACCGCCATGCGATCGTTGTTCGCGGTGCGGAACTTGCCGAGCAGCGTTGCCACATCGCCGCCGTTCAAGCCCGAATCGATGATCTGCTGTTCCGAGGTAACTGCGCCCGTCGCAACGCCGAGTTCAATCTGATCCTTGAGGCCAGCATAGGCCGACGCCTGAGCGGAATTGTGGGCTGTCTCTGCCTGATTGGTCAGCGAGCGGATTTCATCAATGGAGAGACCGGCATATTCATCACGGCCCGCAATGTTCGTCGGCCCGGTCGTATACCCCCCGATGTCCTTCCCGCGAACAAGATCGGCTTCCTGCTGCCGGCGCTTTGAGTTGACGCCGCCGTTGTGGCCTTTGAGGCTTTCGACGGCCTGCGCAACATTCTCTACATTCCCCGTTGCGACAGCTTGGGCAACACGGTTCGGCAGGCTCCCATAATTGTAGGCGACCGACGTAAGCGCGGCCTTAGCGCTCTCCGGCATCTTCGCCCATGCGTCCTTGCCAACGTCCTTGATGATGCCGGGAACGAACTCAGTATCGATACGGCGCTGCAAGTCACGTTCCGCGTCCTCACGGGAAACCCGCATACCCTGCTGGACACGGACCACAGAGCCATCGGCCCGCGTAACCGTATCCGAACCATAGCCTGTCCTGTGGGCGTTCACGTCCCAATAGGTCGTCTCGCGAAAGCCTTCGAAACGTCGGATCACATCGGCGGCTGACTTGGGTGAGCCTACCCGCGATACGCCCGTATCCGCAAGAAACCCGGCAGGGTCCGCATCAGCCTTGCCCTTGGCGCGAGCAAGATTCAGATCATGCTCATGCTTGGCCCGGAGATTGGTTTCCTGTTCGGGCGTGAGCCATGATTTTGCTGCATCGAGAGCAGCAGCAGACTCCTTGCGGACCTTCTCGTATTGAGACGGATCAGAATAGACCAATTGTTCATAGTTCGACAGCGCCGTCGCAAGATCGCTGGTTCTCTGGGCAACTGCTGACCCCGCCTGAAACGTCGCCGCCTTGGTGATGTATTTCGCCCGGTAGTCATCAGCCCACGCATTGAAGCGCTGCTGATAGTCCGGGTCTGGATTGTTGGCGAGAACCTTCTTGCGATAGTCCTCAAAGCGCTTGTCTGCATCCGCCGTGAAGTTCTCGGCCCGTCCCGTCGCTGACTGTTGTGCCTCAATATCCTGCTGCGACATGTCGATCTGCATCTGCGAGGTGTCTTTCGACAACTGCGCATTTGTCTGATCGTTCTTCGATTTTGCGACGGTCTGAGCGAACTCGTCGCCCAAATCACCAACCGCATTGCCGAGGCCCATGAGAGCACGGGCCGGCCCGGTCAGCGCATTGCCGTCCATGTAGGGCATACGGCCACCGCCACTGATACCCTGCTGGCGTTCATAGGTCGGGAAGCGCGCCATGTCAGATCATCAACCTGCGCTGCTTGGCATACTGGCTCAGCCCGCCCACAAGCGATGTCCCGGCATTGATGAAGCCGGACGCCATGGCCGACTTGCCTTCCGCCTTGAACTGCTTGGCCTGGTTCATGTAGCCGGTGGCCGCCACGTTGCCGCGATAGAGTTGTGCCAGCACATCAAGCTCGCCCTGCTTGGCCGTATCACCAAGAACGGCAACCGGCGTTCCGCTGTCGATGTTCAGGCCAGAGGACGCTCCTGCAGCACGCTGAGCGCCCTTGACGCGCTGAACCTGCTCACGGGTCATCTGCGCTTCGTAGGCGGCTTCCTGCTTGGCGGCCTGAGCGTTGTTCTTGGCAACCTCGGCATTATAGTCCGCCGTCTGCTTGCCCTGAATGCCGCCAACCACTGAACCGACTACGCCAAGTCCGGTGCTGAGCGCTGTTAGCGCAGTCGCCACGCCCGACGCGCCGGCAGCAGCGCCAGAGCTTGCAGCAGCCGCGCTGCCCAAACCAAGCAGCGTAAACGGGTCAAGACCGGGAATGAAGCACATCAGCCGCTCACCCTGATTTCAGCTATGAGGCCCAGGCAGTGGAACGGCGTCGGCTCGGTGTGCTCGATCTTCAAGCGCTTCTGCCGGTTCCAGCTCATCGAGATCGGAACGCGCACGTCGCCTGTGAATGGAGCCGTGCCGGTGCCGTATCCGCCTGCGTTGGTCGTGGACTTGGTGTAGTCGATCGTTTCGAGCAACCCGTCCGATGGCCCGATCTTGCCGTTCATCGAGCTATTGAGGCGCAAGAATACTTCGCTGATACGGCCTTCGCGCGTTTGCGCCGTGCCTTGTGCCGCTGCCGCTTCCGGCGACAGCGTTTCCATTGTTGCCGTGTATGGAAGCCCGACAATGCCGGCAGTGATTGGAACGCCGATGGTGATAGAACCAGCGGAAACCGTATAGGGGCCTTGCTTTGACCCATTCCAGACATAGACGCTCTGGCCTTCAAGGTGGCTCAGACCGCTCAACGTGCTGGTCGATGGCCCCGAATAGGCCAGATGGCTGTCAAGGAACGTGGCGGAAGCGAGCGATCCCGTGTCCGCGATACCGCTCGACAAGCGCTCGATGTATCTCACGGTTTGGGCATTGATCACCCGCTCGATGACCAGCCAAACCTCGTCGCCTTCTGATCCTGGGATCGTCGCCACGCTGGTGACTTTTGCACCGGATGGCAGGAATTCATGCTTGTGGAACGCAACCACCTCCTGATCGCGCTCATAGGTCATGCCGAACATGACGCCCGTATCGGTCGCCATCCAGACGACCGAGGCTGGCGACTGTTGGTAGGCCATGTAGGCAATGCGGTTCCGACCCGGTAGGTGCTCCGAAAGGATGCTCAGGTCCGTAGAGACGTAGCCGTTGAACTCGAACGAGTAGGCGATCTCGCGCGCATCAACACGATAGAAGCCACTGTAGAGCGCGGTCTGACCGACACGGACCGGCTGCACGTCGGATGCACCGTAATTGGTCTCACGTTTCTGCTGGATATTGGTGGTGGAAAAGGCTGATGTAGAAGCGGTTGGGCCGATCGTGCGGATTGAGGAAGTCGTGCCGACAATCAGGTCGGTGCTTTCCGCAAGCCACTTCACTTCATTGATCTGTTCGGCCCGGATCGTCGCATCAATCGCGTCATCCGGCTCCAATGGATCTGATACGCCGAAATTGGTGAAATCCTCGACCCTGCTCATCCAGACGGTTTGCGGCTGCGTGCGTGTCCGGGCATAGCACAGACGGCCATTATAGAACCCGACACAGGCCGGGTAGCCGGTCTCGGCAGACCATGCGCCCATGGCCCAATTCGCCATCGGCGAGAGCGTCGGGAAGGCATGGCCATGGACCTTGATGGTAACGACCGTGCTGGACGTATAGGCGATGATTTCAGCCCATCGCCATTTCCCGTCCGAACCGAGCAACCTGATCTGCCTTCCTACATCGGAAGCAAGAAAGCCCTGCCCTTCATTGATACCAGTCGTGGATGATGCCGTGAGATTGAAGGCCGTCTGAGAGATGGCGGCTTTGTTAAAGGCCACCTCGGCAATGCGCGTAGTGCTGGATCCATCGGTCCCGAGCCATCTGAGCCGCCAATGGATGTAAGCGGTGCGGTTCAGAAAATTGTAGAAACGCTTTTCGCCGCCGCTCCATCCGGACTCGCCTTGGCGCACGTCAAGAGAAACCCATGTCGAGCCATCGTTTGACGCCTCAATCTCCCACGAAATAGGAGATGCCCCCGTGTTTTCCCCGTCCGTCGCGATCACATAGTAATGGTCAACCACCGCTGCGCCAGTAGCTTGATATGCAAGCCATCCGGACGTGATGCCGCTGCCGTTCCCGAGCGCGAAATCTGTTCCGCCGTTCTTGTCGAAAGCCCGATACCAGTTTGACCCGGCGCTGCCTGTTACCGTGCCGCTTGGCGTCGTGTTGCTCGTCATGATCGGCGTCAGAGACGCATAGTCGGCGGGAGTGAGCGTTGTCGCGGTCTTGTTCAGTTCGAGATACGGCCCATCCTCGAACTCCATCACCTCAAGCGTAAAGCTGGTTGCGCTGTTGCGCACCAGCCGGCGCGGCTCGAAATCAGGGTGAGCGAGATAGAGCACGTCCGCAGACTGCGCGAACTGCAATTGCTCCACATCCGCAAAGGCGTATGGCGTCGCGACCTCGACCGGCGTTCCCGGTGGCGATTCCACCCGCCCGCCGTTCGTATAAATGCGGATGTAGCTCGCGCCGAACTCCAGGACGTAGGCTTGCGTCACCGAATAGATGAACGGGATAAGGCGGGCTTCTCCGTTGCTTTTGATCGCCCGGATGAACTCGGACCCGCCGCGCTTCTTGATCCCGCCGAAGCGCTGGACGATGAAGTTCGTCAACTCATAGCAGGCATTCGGATACTTGCTGAGATCAACGCGGGCGAACAGCAGCGGCGAGAGTTCACCGACGCTGAAATTGGTCTGCATCGAGTTAGCTGATGGCATTGATTTTTCTAGCCTTTTCAGATAACGTTCCAGATATGTTCACACAGAGAAAAATCGATCTTTTCAACGCGAAACTCATCCGCCGTGGTGACGACGAATGCTGGGACTGGTCAGCAGCCAAAGACAAACTTGGCTATGGTGTAATGTGTATGGTGAACCCAAAGACCGGGCGCACCGGCTCAGTCCGAGCGCATCAAATTTCGTTCTATCTGCACCATGGGAGGATGCCGGTCGGCGACGTTATGCATCTCTGCCATAACCCTTCTTGTGCCAACCCGGCGCACCTCCGCGAAGGGACGCGGAGCGAGAATATGATGACCTCGTATTACTCAGGTCGATTGCAGAGAAAGCTGCCCCTTGAGGACATCCCGGCGATAGTGCAGCGCTGTAAAACCCCATCCGACATGCGCGAAGTGGCGCGGGAATATAATTGCAGCTATGTCGCAGTGCGCCACATGGTTAGACGCCACTCACAAGTAGGCATCAGTAGCGCGCCATGAGCCATGCGTCGGCATCAATGCCGCGCGGCGTTCCCTGCCGGCTGTCCATGGTTCGGGCCAGCGAGAGTTTCTGGCTGGCGATCTGCCAGCTTTGCTCGGTCAGGGATTGATTGTCGGTGAGGTGGTAACAGATTTCGGCCGACAGGCGGGCTGCGAACACGTCCACGAATTGCGCATCGAATGCTGCTTCATCATCGGCATCGAAGATGTATTCGACGCGGATGCGAGGCTCGTCCGTCAGGATCGCGCCCTGCTCGACGCGGTATTCATTCCATTCGGCATCATTGATGCGCAGGAGGCGGATACAGTCTGAGGGAAGCGCAAAACGATAGGCGAATTCGGTCGCCACGTAGCCCATGACGAAACCGCCAGAGACATAGGGTGTGTAGGTCGTGCCATTCTCACCGGAGAGTTCGAGCGTGTTTGCCGCCTGATTGGCGACCGTGAAAGTCCGACCATTCAATTCCGTCATGCCGAGCGCGCTGGTGATGTAGACCTGGGCGCCGTTGGCGAAGCCATGATTGGCGGCCGTCACGACGACGGGATTGGTCGCAGTGATGGCCGTGATGGCGCGGATGGGATCGCGATCGAGAACAGCCCGCTTGGTCGCAAAACGCCATGCGTGTTCGCGAAGCAGCGATTGGCGGATCAGGCTGTAGTTGGCGAAAAACCAACGCTCTGCCTTGTTGCCCGAAGCGCTGAATGCGTCGATGACATCGTGACCGATGCGGGTCAGCGCGAGATTGGCAATCTGAACGTCTGTCGCCATACGCCATCCTCACGAAAAGAAAAAGGGACGGCCCGGAAGCCGCCCCTCGTGCCGTGATGTGTCCTCGGCTCAGGTGGCCGAGAAATACATGTCGATGACCAGCGTGCCGCTCGACGGAAGCGAAGCCGCGCCGACCGTGAGGATCACATCCTCATCAGCGCCCGTTCCCTTCGGAGACGAGCCAACCGTGCTGGACGTTGCGGCCGTTGCGCCAATAGCTGCGGCTTTGCCAAACAGCGTCGGCGTGTCGGTCGCTGTGAACACGGCGGCAGCCTTGTATTTCGCGGACGATCCAGCCGTGCCAATCGCCGCCGTGGACGAGCCAAGCGACGTGTCGGTCGTGATGACGCCGTAGGCGAACACATGACCCGGAGGAACGCGGAACAGCGAATATGCTGCCTGCGCCTGCGAAGCCAGCGTGATCACCGAGCGGAAGCGACGAACGCGACCGCCGACCACCGTGCCCGAAGGCAGGTTTTCAACGAGAGTAGTCATTGTTGTTTTCCTTTCCTGCCGGATTAGGTCGCGTCAGTGATCGGCGATGCGCCCGGATCGCACTCGATGTAGCCGACACGGGCTTCTTCCATGCGGGTCGCGCCGACCATCATGGAGGCGTAGACCTGCGTGGCGTAACTCTTGTCATCGCGTTCCGAGATACGGCCCGTGATGTCCATTCCGGTCGCCAGCAGAAGGCCGCTGCGCGTCCAGTAAGGAACCTTGTCATCGCCGTTGCCATCGACGCCGATGCGGTTGCAGGGAATGAGCGTGCAGCCCGCAACGCGGCTGATCTTCCCCTGCATGAGCGGCAGCGCCGAGTTGTAGTCACCGGACACAACACGCTCATCCTTGAGCAAGGACGAAATCTGCCGGGCGTTCACCGCGACAAACACTTCCTCGTCCGGATCGACGTCCTTGCCGCCGAGAACCTTGCGGCACTCGATCAGCTTGGCGATGTTCAGGCCGGTGTCAGCCGCCGAGACGCCCGGCCATACGACCTGCACGTCAACGGTCATGCCGCTGTCGTATGCCTGCGGCGTAGCACCATCGACGCCCGTCGCAGCCGACGCATCGACCGCAGCGAGGATTTCATCGTCAATGGCGCGACCGAGCGCCCACATGGCGGCGATGGCATATTCCGAGGTCGGGTCGATGAGCATCTTGACCCGGTCCTGCTTGTCGATGAGGTCGGCCCACTCGTAGGACACGAGCGAAACGCGACGGCGGGAATGCGGGGTATCCATGCGAGGTGTGTCGCCATGACGCGAAAGGCGCTTCTGAGCGGCAACAGCGCCGATCTGGTCGAAGAACGCATTTTCGCCATTCACGGTCTCGACGCGGACCGCGCCACGCAGCTTGGAACCCTTCTGCTGCACGAGGTGATAGACGTTTGCACGATACTGCTCGACAAACGCCGTCGTGATCTGGAAAGACATGTGTCTTACCTTTCGTAACGGGTTGAATTTTCAGAGTGTTTGTCGGTCAGTTGTCCGGGCGGACGCCGGGCTGTTCCTTGTGCTTAACGCCCACCCGGCGGCCTTCTGTCAGGCTGTCTTGCAGGGCCTTGCGGCTTGTCTGCTGTCACTCGGCGTATCGACGTTCGAATAGCCGGGTGTATTCCTGGGTGCGGACGGCATGGTCTGGATGCGACCTGTCGAACAGGGCAGCTTTGTGCTTCTCCCTGAAATCCGCGATTGAACTTTCCATATCGGCGGGCGACTGCAGCGCCTCGCCGATCAGTTCCTTTTCGCCGGCAAGCTTGGTGCCAAGGGCATACATGTCCTTCACGATCGAAGGATTGTTGCCGAGACCAGCAGCTTCAATCGCCGCGATCGTTTCGGCCGAGAGGAACTTGTTGATGGCTGCGCCAGCCACCGCCTTGCGCTGATCGAATGCCGCGCCCCACTCGGTCTTGAGCGTGGCTGTTGCTACCTCGATCGCCTTGGCCCGTTCGGCCTCGGAAACGTTCTTGGCTTCGAGGTTGGCTGTTGCGCCCTCAGCCACCAGGTTCATCAACTGCTCGCGCACTGCGCCGGCTTGTGACTTCGTCATCTTCGCGCCGTGGAAAATGCCCGCCAGACGCGTATCCAGATCGGCATTGTAGACCATGCCGTCCGGGATTTTCTCAGGCTGCTTGAAGCCATAGCCATCGGCCTTTTCAGGCCAGCCGGCCGCCTTGAAGAAGTTCTTCGCGCCTTCCTCGTCACCATCCTTCGGAACCGGAACCTTGTCGGTGCCGAGCATCTTTTCGAGGTTGGTGTAGGACTTCGCCAACCCCTCGATGGTCTCGAACTTGGTCAGCGACGTGCTGGTTTTCAGATCATCCGGCAGGCTGTCCCGCCATGACGCTTGTGAGGTTGTCGTCTGCGTAGCCGTTGTGGCTGCTGCGGCCTCTGCTGCGGTGGTAGCAGTTGCCACGTTCCCCGCATCGGCGGACGTGGTTGCTTCGGTCAAAGGTCTGTTCCTTCTGCTTGGCTGGCCACACGACGCAAGGTTTCTGCCTTGAACCGTTCAGGCTCGTTGACGAGGAGGGCCACGATCTCATTACCGACGCTGCGCTGGCCCTCGTTGAACAGCGTCATGTTCGGATTGCAGTCCCGTGGCATCGAGTTCTCGAACACGTGACAGAAGCTAAGCAGGTAGCCGATGACGCGCGAGCCTTCGGCGCTGCCATTGACAATGCGGATATCCCGCGCGATCTGTTCTCTACTTTTTGCCAAGAGCGGCCATCCTGCGGAACAGCGCATCCCGCGCATCCTTGCCCGGATCGGCTACGGCATAGCGCGCCGCCAACGCCGCGACCCGGTCAAGTTCTTCTAAGACATCAAGGGTTTCCTCAATGCCCGCTTTCTTGGATGGTTTCTTCGCCATCATGCGCTCCCTAGTGCTTGCGCCTCTGCAAATGCCTTGCTGCCCTGCCCTGCCTTGGCGAATGCGTCAGCGGCGGCCTGAGCGGCAGGAACAGCCTGCATGGCCTGCATGCCCTGCTGCTTGGCCGCGAATTCCTCATCATCGAGGACAATGTCAGGATCAACGCCCAGCTCGCCCGCAATCCATGGCAGGAAGTTTTCGCTATCGAAGCGGGCCATCACGTTCGGATCGAAGGCCGCCATCTGCCCGGCAATGGTGAGCATCTGCACGGCGCGCTCGACCTTCTGGCCACGCTGAGCCAAAGCAATCGGGCTGACATACTCAACACGCCATTCCACGCCGTCGAGTTCTTCCGGCTGCTCTGGAAACGCGCCCTGCCGAAGCATGATGCCGAAGACACGCGTGATGATCGGCCCGAGCAATTCGGCTTCCATTCGCCCAAGGATCGGGCCGAGAAGCCGCATGCGTTCCTCGGTGCGCTGCATGACCTCGGTAGCAGTCATGTCGGCGTTGCCGGTCATTTGGAGTTGATCGACAAAGAAGGTGGACAGGATGCGGTTTCGCACATCCTGCATCATCTCCAATGAGATTGGGATATTCGCGTTCGTCACGAGTGGCGTGATTTCGCGCTCGCCGCGATAGAAGTTCAGTCCACCCGGAACCGTCCGCACGGGACCGACCATGCCGTCATCGGGTACAAGCAGAGGAGGATCGACAATCTTCTGTGCGGCCTTGAGCGTGGTCATTGCCATCTGTTGCAGCATCTTCACGTCGGGAAGCGCTGTCATGGCGGGCGAACGGCCGTATTTCTCGCCGGCAACCTTATACCAGCGCGGAACGGCATACGGGAATTCCTCGAAGCCACCGTTTTGAAGAACGTGCTTGGTCTTGCGCTCGATGTAGATCGAGGCAACCGGCATGTTGTCCGGCGTCTCCTTCTTGTCGTCACGCTCCTCGCGTGGATAGACGGCGTGGAGCAGCTCGACCTTTTCATCAAGCTTGTCGTCGGCGTAGGCTTTGCGAACGTCGGGCGAAACCTTGTCGCCCCACTTCTGCACAACCTGGCGCACGGTCATCTTGAAGCTGCGAATGACCGTATCAACAATGCCTTCCGCATTCTCATCGATCACGCATTCGCCGAGGAATCGGGTCTGGAACAGCAGATTGTTGTTCTTGCCGACGCCAATGAACATGACCGCCGTGCCGAACGCAGCGTAGTCAAGATAGAGTTCATGCAGATGCGTGGTTATCGCCGAGCCGGGCGAGTGCATCTTGGAGAACATGCGATCAACAACATCGCTGATCCAGTCTCGCGGCCTGTCCTGCTCATCGATCACCGGATTGCCAGTCTTGATGCCGAACCACCGGGAGGCAGGATTAGAGGCCATGCCATGAAGACCGGCCCCAAGGAGTTCAAGGCCCTGCGTGCCGGTGCTGTCTACAATGTGCTGCTGGCGCTTATCGCCCGGTGTGCGCTCGACATTGAAATCATCCCGGCGCGGGAAAATGAACTTGGCGACCTCGCCCCAATGGCTCTCGAAAGTGGAGCGATCGGCCTTGAGCGCATCGAACCGCTTGCAGAGCTTTTCGGCCAGTTCCATCACTACTGGCCCAGCTTGACCTTGCGCGACGACGCGGCAACATCCTCATCGCGCAATCGCGAAAGCATGTTGGACGACGTGGACTGCTTGGCAGCATTGGCGCGCATCTCACCAACGGCAGTGAGCGTAGCCATGTTGGGGTCGGGCGGCGCGGGAGCGCGCTCCGGCTTGGGAGGCTTTGAGAAGCACATTCACTTGCTCCATGAAAACATGATGTAGTCTGAGCCGTCCCGCCCGTAGCCGGGCAGAACGCCGTCGTTCCGCGCGCCCATGGACATGAGCCAGCGATGCGCTTCCGAATGCTCGATGTGGCTTTCGCATTGCGCCCGGTGAGCGCCGCGCAGTTCCAGAAAAGGCCGCAGAACTCGCCGCCCGTAGCGGCTCAATTCCAGCGCCGACTTGCGCCAGTCATCCGTTCCAAAGGCGAATAGCGTCCACACTCCCGGCCTGATCGGTGAACAGCCGATGATGCCAGTTGGAACCCCGTTGCGCTCCGATATGGCTGCATGGCCATAGGAAGCAGCGAGAACCACTTCCCTCGCCAGCAGCATCGGATTGTCATGCCATGAGAGGCCGAATATCTCCCGGCGATCTATGTCCCGCATGTTGAGGCAAAGATACTCAACACGGGACAGCGAGAGCGGAACCACGTCAGAACGGCTGGTAGTCCATGCCGGCGATTGCCTGCCGGTTCATGCGCTGCGCTGCTTCAGTGGCGTTGAACACATCGTAATCACCATGGGCAACAGCCTGCATATTGTTGTGGTCGCGCGCGCGATCCATGATCAGACCAGGGAATAGCTCAGTGAAAGCCCAGACCAGCGCATCCATGCGGTCGGGCGAATAGCCTTCTGCCTTTCGATCGAAGTCAGAGGTGAACGAGCACATCTGCGTTTCGAGTTCTTCGAACTGGCCGACATGCGTGATGCGTCCACGCGCATAGAGAGCTGCAACGGGTTCGGCCCGGACATACTTGCCACGACTCGCGTGAACCAATTTCACCGGGATATTCGGGTTGATGGCATGAATGACCGCCTCGACCATCTCGCCGCCCTGATTGGCCTCCGCGACGATCCTGTCAGCCTTGTAGTAGTGGTAGAGGTGGATTGCGGCCTTCGCCCAATCCTCAGGCTTATAGACCCCTGACCCATCGGCGAGCACATAGCCTTGGCCCTTGCCGTCCAGCGCGCCGGCAATAATCCCCGTTTCATTCGACCCGGTGTCGCTCGAAATCGCTGGGTCTATTGCCACCACGACGCGCTTGAACTCAGGGAGATCGGTCTCGTTCCGAATGAACAGCCGGGCATTGTCGATGACAGCGCGCGACCAGAGCGCGTCTGCCGCATCCCCGGAGAATTGGCCCTCGAAGAACCGTGCGCGTTTCGCCTTCGGCAGGAGCTTGAGACCCGCTACGTATTGCGGGTCAAGGTTCTCCTCATTGTCGAGCGGATTGGCGATGCCGAACACATAGTCATCGCGCGGCAGAGGCCGCTTTTCGATTGGCTCGATGCCCTGGACGAACATCTTGTAGGTCCAGTGCGCCTGTGTTGTCGGGTTTAGATCGACGTAATTTTTCTGCGGAAGCCATTCGCCTGAGCCGGCCGTTACAGCCACCTTCTGCGCCAGACGAGAGGCGAGCGTGGTATGGGCGTCATACGAGATTTCAGACGCTTCGTTCTCATAGATGGTGGCGAATTCCTTGCCGAGAACCTTGTCAACGCGCTCCTTGTCATCGAGGCCGGCAAGCCACACCTCGCTCTCGCCGAGGGCGAACATGGCATCCTGCTCATACCATTTGCAGGGAGCGTCGGGATAAGCGAGGCCCATCACCTTCGGGAACGTGTCCTTCCCGATAGACTGCTTTACGGCCACGCCTGTCTTGCGAAATATGCCATGACGCGACCCTTGCGCTCTCAGCGCCCGCGTGGCGATCGCGTAGCAGAACAGAAACGTTTTGCCTGAGCGCGAGCCGCCATAGATTAGCACATGACGCGCAGCCGAGGACAACAGCGGCGTTAAAGCCCGCTGCTTGGCCGTAAGCTGGAACGTCACAGGTCTGCCGCATCCTTGGCGATGGTAACCGACAGCCCGCCTGCGACTTCACGTCGTTCGGTGTAATCCTCGCGGAACCGAGCTTCTACCGACTTCTTCCAAACGGCTGCGTTGAACTTGTCGGACTCCATGCCAACAACGCCCTTGTCTTCCCACCATGCCTGCGCATGAACCTTCGCGCGGGCTAGCGCTTCCGAAAATTCAGGATTGTCCGCCGACCATTGATCGATAGTTGATCGGGCAATATCGAAATGCGCGCACATCTGCGCCAGTGACTTACCGGCCTTGCCGAGTTCAACAACATCCTCGCAATAGGCCGGGTCGTATTTGGTTGGCCTGCCGGCTGGCATCACTCACCTCTGGAATTGCTGGCGCACCCGACCGTATGACCCTCGGGAATACATAGGGTCATGTCTGGTGCGGAAAAATAATCGCAAGACGCCGAAAATACCTCTTGCGCGATGTAGCAGATTGCTATATAACAACATCATCAGCAAACGATCTGATGCCCGCGCCTCGGGGTTGACCAGGGGCAGGACCGCAAACATGACCTACACCGCCGAAAATATCCGCAGCCTTAAGCGCGACGGAGGTTTTGATGACTATGTGCAAATGGAGCAGGCGTTGGTAGCCAAGCTCGCGAATGCAGAGATGGTCGATGAAGGCGACGGTGAAATAAGAATAGCCTACATGCATGGAGGCTATTCCGCATGGGAGAATGGCAGCACTGGCAAATATGACTGCTCCTGCGGCACTGCCTATGGCCCGCTCGACAAGGAGTGGACTGATTTCCCTACTCTCAATGCGGCCCGCCAATATGCACGCGCCGCGCTGCGCAATCACCTGACAGCACTCAAAGGTGAGGTTTTGGCCATCGCTCGGCAGCGGCTTGCCGCTCTCGAAGCCGCAATTTGAGGAGGCGCGAAATGGTCAATCATCCCAATCGCAGCCGCCGCCACTATGCTTTTGTCCACTCTTACGGCGGCAATATCCGCAGCGGCGACAACGCGCGCATGGGCCTCATGGTCGCGTTTGCCAGCGCCACTGAACGCGATGCCTGGGTAGCGCGTGGCCACGGCTATCGGACCGAGTATCGATACCGGGAAGCGATAGAGGCGGGCGACCCCGACATTGCCCGCCATATTGACAATACTGTCATGGCCGCAGATTTGCCCGACCTCGCGGCTCGTCTCGGCTGGCCCCTCGACTAGGACTAAGCACGCTGCAATGCACGACTGGTCAACTGACCCTCGCCCCTTGGCTCAATGTCTCAAGGATTGGCACTCTACCTGGACACGCGAGGAGGCGTCCACCGCCCTTGGCGTCCCGATCTCGACCTACAACGGCTGGTGCGTCGGACGCCCGACCTCGATAGAGGGACCGATAAGGCTTGCAATGATGTGGGTGGATGCTCAGAGAGGCGGGCGATCTAACCGCTGATCTACGGGTGCGGGATGCGAGGCGGTTGTATGCCGGCCCGTCAAAATATCAAACTCAGTTTGATTTCCTACTTGACATGCCACACTGAGTTGGATAAATTGGTCTCATCAACAAAGGAGACCGACATGAAAGCCAAGATGACTTCCACCACCCTGACCATCAACGGCAAGCGCGCAGGCATTCGCATTACGGCTGGGCCTTGGGTTGCAGGCGTTCCAGCCGACCTGATAAAGGTTCGCCCGCGCAAGAATTCCTTCCCTGTCGAATTCCGTGCAGCCCTCGTCATCGAGAACAACAGCGACATGCGTGAAGACTATTTCGAAAAGGACTGCATCCGACTGATGCCGGGCCACCCCCTTTACGAAATGGCAAAGGCGGTCGCATGACCGCCGCCGCCTTCACCGCTTGGCTCGCTGACATGAAGTCGGCGGGCCTTGCCCGTTCAGATGCTGAATGTGCCCGCCTGCTCGGCATTTCCGCAAATGGGCTGTTGAAGATGAAGAAGCAGGGAACAACCCGCCAGACCGCCCTGGCCTGTCGAGCACTCCTTCACCGTATGACGCCCTACGGCGAGTAGCCGCTGGGATGCGAGGGCGATCCCAGGCCCTTCAAGGTGCTGGCGGCGGGCTTGCGCTGCCCGGTGCACTTCCGCCTCTGCCTCGCATTCATGTCCCGCTGGGGCGGGGAACCAAGCAAAAAACGCAATATTGTTGCGTTTATAAGGGTTGCAATACGTCAGGATATGTCCTAATTTTAGGTCATCACGGAAGGGGATTGGCCCCGCCGGAACTGGGTAAGGAGACCCGACATGACCCGCAATTACCGCACCCCGACCGTAGCCGCGAGCTGGGCCAACAGCCGCGAAACTGACATGGCTGTAGCTACCGCTATTCACGCCATCGCAGACAGCAGCCGCTCGGCCGACGCGATTTGGGAAGCGCCTACCCCTGCAGAATGGGACCACGTGCAAATGGCGGTGGAAGAGTATGTTCGCAACGGCGATTTCGGCTACGACCCCGCTGGTTATTGCTGGGGGCAAGAAATCGTCAGGATAACGGCGTCGGAATGAGCAGCAAACTTCTCCGTGACACTGGCGAGGCCCTTTACGGGCCTCGTTGGCAAACAGACCTCGCACGCGACGTTAACGTTTCCGATCGCACCATGCGCCGCTGGGTGGCTGGCGCTGATGACTTGCCTGCCGGCGTCGCGTTTGACCTTTTGCGACTATGTGAAGAGCGGGCAGCGTTGCTCGATGACATGATCAATCGTCTAAAGGCCGCAAGCACACCATGATTCCATGATTCCCTGAATCAAAAGACCCGCCTGTTACAGCGGGCCAACCGGCGCAAAGCGCCTCGTTATCTGAGCCATACGGTGTTCGGTTACCGTAGTCAAGCGGCTCGATTGCGGCGCGTCTGCAATCCCCACATAGTGGCGAGGTCGTCCAGATCAGCCCTGAGATTGTCCGCCATCGTCAGGCGCTCGCGTTTGTGCGGTGTAAGCTCGGTCAGTGCCTTCCCCTCCCCGCACACAGCCTCCACATTCTCATATCCGCGCTGGCCGAGAAGGTTCCTGCACCTTTGAAGCTCGAATGCTGCGGTGAGTTTTGTCACCAGCGGATCGCCTTTCCCGCCGTCCACTCGATCGGCGCTGTAATCCAGGCTGGCTGACTTACCGCCAGCCTTTTCCCAGAGTGCCCGGAAATGGTCTGCCGCTTTCTTCTGCGCTTCGCCGAGGAGACCGCGCGAGAACAGCGTTTCTGTTGCGCTCTCGCGCGTGTTCACCGTCGCCTCAATAAAGCGCGGGAACGCCTTCTCCCCTTCCCGTGCCGGCTCCCAGGCGGGGTTCTCGACCGTGCGCTTGCGCAGCCCGTCATCGGGCTTCTGCTGCTTCTTACGTTTCGCCATGCCGCATCACCTTCTGGAATTCCTGCTCTGCCCTTTCACGCGGGCTGACACTCTCGCCTCGATACCCAAGCACCTCGCCCATATGCGCCCTGAGAACGCGCCAGGCTGCCACCTCTGCTTCGGAAGCCAAGGGGAACAGGATTGGCTCTCCGTTCTCCTGAACCGTTTCCCATGCGGGTTTGTGGACGCGACGGAACTGACCCAGGAATTGGCCCTGATAGGGGATGGCTCGGGCGTTCAGGTCGTTCACCCGTCCACCTCAACAGGCTTGGGAAAGCGCTGGACCAGCCTGCCGAACATCGGTGCTCCATCCTCGCCAATGCAGTCGGCAGGGACGGGCCAATGTGCTGTTGCGCGCACGGCATTCGTCTGAGACGGCTGCTCCATGTGAAACACGACCGGCGACCAGCCTATGGCGCTATGCTCCCAGCGGAACCACATTCATTCGGCCTTCCCGTAGAGATAGGAGACCCACGGCAGAGATATCGCGCCGGGATAGGCGACGAGGCCCGAAGCCGTCACGACATGGCGCGGCTCGAGCGGCGCAGGCGCAAGGCGTTCGCGCTCCCGCTGGCGCTCAACGCGGGTTGCCAGCCGCAAGGCCCTGATAGTCTCTTGAATGCGCTTGGCCCTATATGCCGCCTTGCGCTTGGCTTCGTGCGCCGCGACCATTTCAGCCTGCAACCGATCGATCTCGTCCATCTCGCTTACTCCTGACCTGTGCGGGTGGCGGACATGGGTTGCAGACCGTATTCCGCTCGAATGCGTGCGGCAGCGGCAGCTCTCTCTTCCCGACTTGTGCGATTTGCTTCGAACTCAGCGCGCTCCCTCGCCTCATCGCGGGCTTCCTGTTCGGCGCGGCTGCGTTGCTGACGCTGCGCTTCCTCGGATATGAGCCGGCGCGCTTCCGCCGCGATCTGTTCCGCCGTAGGGAGCTTGGCCCGGTTGCTGCGCTCGACGCGGCCCTGAACGAATGCCGTCACGGCTTCCTGAACAGCCCATTCCGGCAGACCGTTGAGCGCCAGCATGTAGACCTTGGCCTGAGCGTCCCGAAGGCTAAGTACGGCTTCTGCATCGCCTTTGGCCCAAGGCGCTTCATACCCGGCAAACAGCGTCGCCAGTGGCCGGCGCAGATCGTCCGCCATCTGCGCCCGGAGAGGCTTGTTTATGGTAGAGGCGAGGACAGTCATTGCATCCTCGCAAGAGCATCGATCATGGGATTGCCGACTGACTGGCGCGCGTGAGCCGATGGCGGGCGCGTCATGTCCCGATCGCGAACCCATTCCGGCTTGAAACCCTGCCAGCCCCGAAGGATCATTTCGTCGGCAGCTTCGTTCGGGTTGAAGCACCGGGCGAATTGAGCGGCGAGAAGCTTGGCTGCATGGGCAGTCAGCGGGCGGCGAATAGCCCTGCGGTGTTCCATGACGGCCGCGACGTGCAGATCGTCCAGAATGCCGGCGAAGGCGTCCTCGATGGCGAAGCGATGGGCCAGCGTCATGTCAGAACCTCGATTTGAATGAGAACAGCCCCATGTGGCGGCCTCGGCTCGTCCTTGTGCGGGACGATCGCCCATTTGCTGTCATCGACGCCGATGGCGTCTGCGATGCCGTCGAAACTCGACTTCATGGAAGCCAACATGCCGTCGAGATCGCGATGGCGATTGTCAGGCGGGTTGAAGATCGCCGTGACTAGCAGCGACTTCGCGTCGAGCTTCCGCACGCCCGTAGCCTTGGTGGCATAGGCGGCGCCCTGCCGGGCCTTCTTTGCCGCCCTGCCCTTCACGGCCCAATGCACGCGCGCGTTCGGGTGCAAGTCGCGGGACGGCCATGGCAGTTCGATAAACGCCGGAATGACAGTCAGGTCAGGCCCAAGGCTTGCTGCTTCTGCTTTGGAGAGACGAGCGGTCACGATCCTCTCCCCGGCACATACAGGCAGATCGTCTTGCCGGTTTCGCTACCCTGATATGAACACCAGTGGAAGCGACCGTCCGGGCTGTCCTTCACCTTCGGCGAGCCGTAGGCAATAACTTCGCCAGATGGCACGGTGTAGCCCTCCGGCCCCTCGTGAATCGCGAGGTCGTCAACCTCCCTGCAATCGACGCCGGAACAGCAAGCCGTGCTGTAGGCCCAGCCCATTGGCGCATCATGCGCCTTTGCCGCCACCATAAGCAGGGCGAAAAGGGCGAAGGCGATCAGGATGGCGAGCGGTATCCAGAATGATGCAGGAAGGCGCTTGGGCCGCCTGTCAGGCTTGTCTTGCCATGCTGCCATTTCACGATCGGGCCGGGTCATGGGAACAACCTCCCCTGCACTGGCGGTTCCGGCTTCCATGCTCTTGCCCGATTGGCGGCGTTGCGCGCCCATTCCAGCAGCATCAACGCCATGGATGGGTTCGATGCCTGACGACGACGCGCCTCCGCCAAATAGACGCGGGCGCACATGCTATTGATCTCGGCGGGGTTCATGTCGCGAACGTGCTTCATGGTCACTCCGCTGCGATGCCGTGCTCTTGGGAGGCGTCGAGATAGGCTTGCTGGCGCGAGAGACGGGCTTTGAGCGCCGAAGACTCCTGTGCATGCAGCCGGCGCGCAGAGGCTTCTTCCTCGTCCAGTGCACGGCGACGGATGGCGAGGCTGGCAAGCTTGTCGGCGAACGCCTTGTGCGACGCGTCCGCTTCCCTTTGTGTCTTGATGTAGAGGGCGCGCATGCCGGCGTGCTCTGCATCTCGACGGGAGCATTCGTCTGGCTGTTCGGGGTGTAGGGTGTGGAGGGTGGCGGTCATCGGTCACTCTCCTCCCTGAGTTCCGGGGCGATCAAAAGCGCGAGCCATCGAGCGGAACGCATCAACGAACGGGCGATAGAAACTCGCTTCCGGGCCGTCCAAGAGAGCGTCGGCGCGGGCGATGAGTTCATTGAGCGATCGGACTTCTTCGCGGCCATATCGGACACCTGCTGTTTCCTCGACTTTGCGCAGTTCGTCTGCGCTGATGGACATGCGCGGCGCGGCATACCAAGCATCCTTCGTCCGGCTGTAAGACCAGCCGAGACGGCGCGATGCAGACCGGATGCGCTGTTTGACCGGCCCGGTTCCGGGCGGCGCGACGTAGTTGCGCAGTGAAAACTGGACGAACTCAACACTCGACATTTCGGATTTTCCCGATGGAATTTCGGACATTTGCGACGCCCCTTTCGGCATGGTTGCTTTCATGAGCAACCGCACACCGAAGGGGAGCGAAGACGTGCAGCAAATTGGCCGAGCAGCGCGCGAGGTTTTGGAGAACACGAGACGCGCTATGGAGGCCGCGAATGGAAACGGTTCCGGGAGCCGTGAAGTCCCGGAGAGATTTGAGATGCGCCAGCCGCAGGCGCTGGACGGGGAAGCTCTGAAAAGTCCTCGTGAGGGCTTCCCCGTCCGACAGGCCCGCCGGGCGCAGAACGACAATAGGCGTGTGAAGTGAGAGCGTCATTGGAATGGCCTCTGCAAAGGCGCATTCGCTCGACGGCGCTTGACGAGCAGACGACCGAACCCGAAAGCTACGCCGCGAACTTCTTCCGGGGCCTCCTGATAGGCCGCATAGATGATGCTGCGGGCGTCATCTTCCATGTTCCCGTGCGACCAGCACCAGCAAGGGATGTTGGCCTGCACGAAATCACGGATGCCGACGCAATGAAGGCAGGTTCGCGGCTGATAGGTGTAGCCATCGGTGACGCCGAAGGCGTATTCATGCCGCTCGCCAACGCTTATCAGCGCCCGACATTCATAGCAGCGATAGGGCTTTCTGGCCGAGACGATGCGGCTAGAATAAACTTCGGGAGGATCGTAGTCGCAGTAGCAGTCGAGTGCCATCTACGCACCCTCCCCTTCCTGCTTGGAGCGGATGGCGGTGAGCACACACGAAACAAATCGCTCAGTTGGACTGCCGGGCATGAGGCATTCCCGGACAACGGTGCGGTTCCATTCGCGGCATACGATCGCGTCCGCGCGCTGCCGCTCAGCCTCGGTCGCCTTCCGTTCCGCGAGTTGGAGAGCGCGGCCCACGACATACAGACGGCCCATGGTTGGCTCGGCGTCGATATCGCTCAGAACCTTCCGGGCGGCTTCGAGGATATCGTCTGGAATAGCGGCAGGCGCAGCCCGAGAGGGACAAGCCGCGCCTGCCTTCGCGCCTGCGTGGGGTTGCGCAGCGGGCGAATGGGTGGGGGATGGGGCATTCGTCATTTGCCGAGCGCCTTGAGAATTTCAGACGCACAGTAGGTCACCGTCGCCATGACAAGAACCGCAGCGACCTTTGCATCCGAGACGCCCGCAACCATCGCCACGATGGAGAGGGCCAGATATGCCATTGACCAGAACCGGAAGTCCTTCGCGCTCATTCCGCACCACCTTCCCGCCATGCGCGGAAGAAGCCGCGAGCGACAGCGAACAGATCCATGAACAGCACGCCGGCCACAAACAGCAGCGCCATGAAGCCGGGGAAGTCAGTGACAGGCCATGGAGAGGGAGTAGGGGTCATGCGGCCCTCGCATGTGCGTGCACGAGGCTTCCGCCGAGGGCGGACCAATACATCTCGAAAATCGCGTCACGTTCTTCGCGTTCTGCCGGGTCCAGCTTGCGTTGGGCGATGACGCGGCGCACAGCCTTCACGTCGAAACCTTCGCCGCGAAGCTCCTTGTAGATGTCCGACTTGTCGCGGTTGCGATCCGCGATTTCTTCTTCCATGCGCTCGATACGCTCGACGTAGGCGCGGAGCTTTTCGGCTGCGACTGTATCGCTCATGCGCTGGCTCCCTCGCGGGAGGGTTTGGAACGGGAGCGATTGCCACCGAGCGCCAACCACTCTGCGACAGTCTTGTCCTTCTTGCTGATGTTGCAGGAGGCGCAGAGAACCCAAAGGTTCGACTCGTCCAGGCGACCACCGCGTGACGACGGTATTTTGTGGTCAATGTGCAAGCGATCGGTCGCACCGCAATGATTGCAGGCAAACCCGTCACGCTTGAGAATGCTTGTCCTGAGGCTGGGAGGAACGATACGATGATCCCGTCGTTCCTCGCGGTAAGCTTCGTATTCGTCCCATCCATCGAAGAAACCAACGCTTGGCGCTTCGTCCAGACCCTCGCAGATTTTGCGACCGACCTCTTGGCAGCACCAAGGGCAGATACGGTCGTCGGCCATGCCGTCGAGATGCTGTGCAACTTTCTTACGGCACAGACGACAGCGGTAGGGGGTGCACCATACGGCCTGAACGCCGCCATTCGACCACTCGCGCCCAACCCATCCATGCGGTCGGAAAAAGTAGTTGGGCTTCATGCCGCGTGCTCCGAACGACGGGCTTCCGCCTTGGGCATATCGCGCCGTGCCAGCTCGTCCTTCATCCACGCCATCAACTTGTCGTAGGTCTTGATGGTGAAGCCCGCACCGCCCCGAACGCGCTTGAAGAACGTGTTGTCCTTGATGGCGCGGAGACCGATGGTCTCCTCGGTCATGTCCTTTTGTGCAGCGAGCATCGCTGCTGTGCTGATGAGGTTATTGCGGAGTTCGTGTTCCATCATGGCTCGTCATTATGCGTATTTCTACGCAGACTTCAAGCCCTCATCCGGCGGAAAGATACGCGTGGCGCGATTTTTTCCGCAGATTATGAGTTCGGCATGGAGTTGATGACGCCCCTCCGGCTTGATTCGCTGCTTAAGGCGGCTGATATCGCGCCCGCCACCATGTCCGCCGAGATCGGCCGGGACAAAGATTACGTGCGCGACTACATCAAGGGCCGGAAAAAGACCCTGAAAGCTGACGATCTGGCGCGGATCATGGAGGTGCTGCGCAGGCACATTGATGACGAACTGCCGACATTCCGCGCGCCAACAGGCGAGGACATGGAGGTGGTAGGCAAGGTTCAAGCGGGCATGTGGCTCGAAACCTACGTCCATCAAGACGAGGAAGCCGAGACCGTGCCAGTCGCGCGAGACCCCAGGTTCCCGGAAGCTCCTCAATACGCGCTGCGCATCGTCGGGGACAGCATGGACGAAGAAGCGCCGGACGGTTCCTACGCCATTTGTGTGAGCCTCGCCGAAAGCGGACTCGAAACGAAGCCGGGCATGATTGTTCACGTCGAGCGGGTTCGCCCCGACCAGTCGGAGTCAACCTTGAAGGCCGTGGACCTGGTTGATGGTCAATTCGTTCTGAAACCCCGGAGCCGCAACCCGATTTACAAGCCGATCATGCCCGAACAGGTGAAGGGTGAGACGGTTTTGATACGCGGTGTCGTGTTGAGCTTTTACAGGCGAAATGTCCTTTGATGGACAGTGCCTCTTTCTCATAAGCCATATCCCAAGAGAGAAAGAGAGCAGCGTTATTATACCCTGAACGTTATTATACCGGTTTGTGCAGCCCGGTAATGACCGGTTTGTGCAGCCCGGTCAGTCGTCGCCATCAACGATAAACCCGCGTTCGTAGGCGTGGATCAGCGAGTAGTGGTTTACGGCCCGGCCGTTTATTCCCTTGGCCTTTTTCACGCGGACCATCTTGGCCTTGCGAAGCTGGGCAAGCGCGGCACGAACCGTTTCTGGCGCAAGCCCCGTTTGCTTCGCGAGGGTGGCTTGCATGTGCATCACCTTCCGGCTTTGACGGTTCATCCGCAAGGCAATATGAACCCCGACCAGCCGCGCCGGCAAAGATAGTTCGCTGGCCTCGGTTAGTTCCCGCATCCATTCATCCCTCTGCCGATACCACTCCCCCGCCAGCGTGAGCTTCGCGAGGTTGTGTGTCTTGGGCGGCAATTGCGACATGCCGCGCTTCTAGCGGATTTCTCCGCGCCATTCAAATTGTTTCCGGATTTTTCCGCACATAGCGCTTGCAATGCGTATTTTTACGTGCGATAAGAAGCAATCGAAGCCACGCAAGAAACGCCACTGGCGAATGATCTGGCCGGGAACCGAGAGGAGAGACGGGTGAACGCCACCTACTACATCGACGTGATCGCCAAGCGCGATGGCACGACATTCGGCTTCATCCACGAGCAGGAAGCCGAGAGCTATGCCGTCGCCTACCGCAATGCGCTGACTGAACTGCGTGAGCGCGGTTGGAACATCGTCAAAGCCCGGCGCGTCGCCTGAACCCTCCGAACCCGGAACCGAGAGGACGAGGAACGTGAACGCCAGACCCATTCTCGACCGCACGATCTGGAACGTCATTTGCGACGGCGAGATCGAGGCATTCGCTTCCCGCGAGGAAGCACAGAAGGCCGTCGATAGCTGGCTCGATTGGAACGCCGAGCCGACGATTGTCGAGTTCAACGTTGCCGAGGGTCGAGCCTACGACGTGACGATCGATTTCCTCCCAGACGAGGACGACGAACACGACGACGCCACCGGCATCCCTTCGCCTGCCGAATTGCTTCGCGAACACATGGGGAGGGTGCTCTGATGCCCCTTCCCTTCATCACCCCATGGCGCGTCATCACCGCCACCATCCTTTCCCTGCCGGCCTGTGAGGCGCTGGCCGATGTAGTCGCGAGGGCTTTGTCGTGAGCAAGATCACCAAACTTACCGCTCGTCAGGAAACGCGCCTTGTCGAATCCCGCGAGGAATGGCGGCAGATCGGCCTCTGCTGCGATCCGGCGGATTTTGCAGCAGGCGACGAGGTCATTCGCGGCTTCTACAAGCGCCTCGGCAAATCCGATCCGATCATTCTGCATTTCTCGTCGCCCGCTATGTGTGAGTTGGCCGTCAATTTCGTGTTCGCGGCATTGAAGGATGGGCAGTCAAGCCAGCTCGACAGCCAGCTCTACAGCCAGCTCGGCAGCCATCCACCACGCGCCAGGCATCGACGGTGAGATCCACCGCGGTGGGCACCACGAACATGGGCGCATCTTCCCAGCGC
>OFQZ01000172.1_pt1 | contig 25242 bp, 35 predicted proteins | sample 1543011 | NCBI WGS metagenome assembly OFQZ01 (sample SAMN07774216, study PRJEB24372) | wastewater metagenome | isolation source: Exp Tend NO 0WW | collected 2016-02 | reverse complement strand
TGTATGTGCGTTTCAAACCACGTTAAGCGACACATACGGACTACCGGCTTTATGATAGACTGCAGCACCGCTGAAAAATTGACCTTTTGCGCCGATCCTGTGACATCAAAAGAAGATTGCTACCAGTTTGAACACCGCAGCCGCCGGGACACGTTTTTGGAGCAGGTCGAAAGGATGGGCCTGAAAGTTAAGCAGGTTGCACCGGATGCGGCTTCCCCGTTATGGGATAGCGAATATACACGCCGGTTGAAAAGGCAGCGTGAACACGACCGGTTATTTAATCCGGAACGGGAAACGGTGACATTCATTTGCCCGATTTACAAAGGCTATCCGCAGATAATTTCTTCCCTGATTCAGCAGACGGTGAAAAATTGGGAGTTGTGGCTTATTCACGACGGGCCTGGTGAAGTTGAGATCCCAAGCGACCCACGTATAAAACTTATTGTAACACCCGAACGGCGGGGGAATTGGGGACACTCGTACCGGTCAGAATACCTGCAAAAGGTACAAAGCAAATACGTTGTTATCACGAACAGCGATAACTATCACGCCCCGACGTACATCGAATACTTGCTGAACAGGTTTGATGATAACACGGTAGGCGTATATTGCGATAAGATGTTACATTCGTATGTAAAATGGAATGTGATTAACTGCAAGCTGGAAAGGGGGTACATTGATTGCGCCGGTATGATGCTTAATACAAGCCTTGCGCAATTTGTAGGCTGGAAAAACGTAGAGTATCACTCCGCCGACTGGTTATTCTTTAATGACCTGATTCAGCACTACGGAGCGGACAAGTTTAAGAAGGTGGAAGGTTGTTTATTGGTTCATAATTAAATTAGTAAAGATTAAGACATGAGGAAAATATTTAGAGTGCTTTACATCATTCAGGAAAAGCGAATTAAAAGAAGCGATGGTTTTACTTTTAGGAAATGTGTAAGACTTAACCCGTATAACCCACTTAGCTACATAGTAATTCCTTTGTCTGTAATTGTAGGATTGCTGATGTTTGGCTTTGTTGGGATAAAAAAAGAAATGGATTTTAGAAACCCATTTAAGTACAGATAAAAATTTAATAATGAACAACAAAGTATTTATTGAACTGGAAGTAAATTCTATAATTCCAATTTTGGAATCATTTAGACATTATTTCGATTCAAAGTACCCTTGTACTGATGAAAGTAATGACAGTGATAATATGCCAATTGATGACGAAATGAAATACGCTGTATATGACCACTTGCTAACAGTTTATAATAAAAGTAAAGACATTTGCAAACAGGAGTATGATAATTTAAAATTAAAGGCAACCGAGCAGCACATAAATCGAATAGAGATAAAAGCGGGTTAGCTTTCATAAAACTCAACAACTATTTAATTAAAATATCTATGTATAAAAATCACAACAACTGCCGTGTATGCGGATCAATCCGGCTAAAGAAGTATATTGATTTAGGCGAACTGCCGCTGTCAAATAACCTTTGTGAAACCGTTTACGAATCTTCCCCCCGCTTCCCGCTTCAGGTCATGCTGTGCCAGGATTGCGGACTTTCGCAGCTTTCCGTTGTTGTTGACCCAAATATCCTTTTCGGGCATTACGTTTACCGGTCCTCAATAAACAAGGGGTATGTTGATCACTGCCGCAGGATGGCAGTTGACCTGAAAGATCGCTACGGGCTGAATAAGGATTCCTTTATGGTGGATATTGCCGGAAACGACGGGGCTTTGCTGATGGAGTTTAAAAGCGAGATAGGTCTTAGCATACTGAATGTAGACCCAGCGGTTAACCTTTCCACTATCTGCCACGCTAAAGGGGTGCCAACGCTGAATAAGTTTTGGGCCAAGGATGTAGGGGTAGGAATTTCAATGGTGGATTACCGGACAAAGGTTAACTCAAAATCACGGGAAACAGAGCCGCAGGACAACCTGGCCGACCTGATCACGGCAACAAATGTTTTTGCTCATGTGGATGATGTTTTTGACTTCATGGAAGGGGTGAAGGCGGCCCTGAAACCGTCCGGGGTTTTGGTACTTGAATTTCCGTACCTGATTGACTTTATCGAGAATAACGAATTTGATACTATCTACTTTGAACATCTTTCGTATTTCTCCATTATCCCGCTTTGGCGGCTTTGCCAAAAGGTTGGGTTAAACGTGATGCGGGTTGAAAAGCACGCTATCCACGGCGGGACGGTGCGGGTGCACATTGGCTACGGCGCATCTGACAGCACTTTGCAGCCGTTTTTAGACCATGAAGCGACCCTGACCGAGAAAACCTATCAGGACTTCAATACGGCCTCATTTAAGGCTATATATCAGTTCCGGGACAATCTGAACCTGCTGAAGAATAAAGCCTTTAAAATAGCCGGTTTTGCCGCCTCTGCGAAGGGGAACACCCTGCTGAACTGCGCCGGCGTGAGCTGCGGGACAATGGACTATATTATTGATGAAACCCCTGAGAAGATCGGGAAGTACAGCCCCGGCACACACATTCCGATTGTTTCCATCCTCGATATGGGCAAGCCGGATTACATAGTTATTCTGTCGTGGAACTTTGCGGATGAGATTATGAAAAAGCTGAGGTGGGTGGGATACGAAGGGCAGTTTATTATACCGATACCGGATTTTAAAATAGTCGGATAAAAAAATATCCAAAATAATTTGGCGGTAAAAGATATTTTACTACCTTAGCGGTCTAAACCTATAAAACATGAAACCTTTCAAACAACTGTTAATTGAGTTAAACGCTTGTGAAGACGCACAAGAATGGGCGGCTGATAAAACCATTGAAGAAGCGGTTAACACCTGCCAACGTGGTGACTGGATGCTGTGGCTTGCAAAAAAAGTAAATGTAGGAATCAGGCCGCTTACGCACGCAAAAGGAAAGTGTGCTAACACGGTCAGACACCTTATGAAAGACGAAAGAAGTATCAAGGCCGTTGACGCTGCTATTGATTTTGGCAATGGATTGATAGAAGAAAACGAGTTAAGAACTGCTGCTTATGCTGCTGCTGCTGCTGATGCTGCTGCTGCTGCTGCTTATGCTGCTTATGCTGATGCTTATGCTGCTGCTGCTGCTTATGCTGCTGCTTATTCTGCTGCTTATGCTGCTGCAAGAATAAAAAATCAATTATTGACCGCTGACATTTGCCGTGAAATAATTGGTGCCGAGATCGTAACTAAAGTAAATGAACTTTTAAACCGATAAATTATGAAAGCAGGTTACACTATTAATAATTGCACCTTATTAAATCCTATACCGGCTGTAATAGAGTGCTGCAATTATAAGTCAATTAACGAAATTTCATTTTACCAATGGCAGGTAGGAATATTCGGAGGAGACAGATTTACCGTCGCCATCTTTAAAATCAAACCTAAAACCAAATAACCATGCCACAAGAACCCTACACGCTGCCGACTACATTAGTAGTGCTGACCGCCCTTTTCTGCCTGTTCTGCTTTTTCCACTGGATTTACCCGATGCTTTGCGAAGACTACCGGGAAACGCACCCGACTGCGAAGAAGCCCACAAAGGCAGAGATAGCCAACCGGAACGAGATCGACCGGCTGCTGATGCCGGAGGAACTGGAAACCGTCGCCAAAGTTATAAACCTTGATAACCACGAAAACGCAATATCATGATAACAGTAAAAACAACAACCGAAAAGCAGGAACCGAAACCGTTTCCGAAGCTGATGAAATCTGAAACCGGCAACATAGTTTTATTTACCGAGCCTGATTTTGGTACTTTAATAGTTGCAAGTTCTACAATCGGTAAAGAAATAGGGTATTGGCATGAATCATGGGATACCGAAGTTTTCACAGATTACAACGAACCAATTACAATCCAAAACGCATGAAACGCCTCCTTATCCTGCTGATCGTACTGATCGCCGCACTGAAATTAATTAACCTGATCGCTGATAAATATTCGTTATGACTGCACAACAACTATACGACCTGCTTGCAGACCTGCAGGATGACGGGCTGAACCTGTCTGACATTCATTTAGCCTATCCTTCACAGAATCCGGGGACGGTTCACGAACGGATTGAACATACCGAGATCGTGCAACTGCCTGATGAAATAACAAATACAAAAGCCGGTGTTTTAAAAGGCGTAAGACCTACCGAAATCGTGTTCATGACCGCAGATGATAAGAAAATCTATTTGGAGTTGCTGAATACCGAGTTTGCGCCGGTCATGGTTGCCGCCCCCGGCGAAGGTGCGGTGATCGTGGATGGGGTGAAGGATTGTGATTGCGGTAGCGGAATGACAACCTGTTGGGCCAATGACTGCCTTGATCCAAATAGAAGTCAGGATCATCCTACCGGCCTGACCCTTCCCGAATCCAAGCTACACCTTCCATCCAGAGGTATAGTCGGGCACGAAAAACTGATCGAAGACCTGCGGAAATCTGAAATCAATTAACCGGCGAATTAATTGTTATGAAAAAAAATATTGACTTATTCAAAAACTTCCGCAAAAACATAGAGTTGTTGAGAATTGAAAAAGGGTTGTCAACAGAAGAGGTAGCAGCAAAATTAAGACTATCAAAGAAACGGGTACTTGATTTAGAATACGGGAAATATGGCCGTGGAACCCCTAAGTCTGAAGAGCTTTTTAAAATAGCCAAATTCTTCGGTGTAAGTGTAGAGGATTTGGTCTATAAGAAAGCAAAAGTTGTTTTAAACTAATAAACTAACCGGCTACGGCCACAAAGGAAGTAAAATGACCCTAACAATCGAAACCGTGATGCCGCTGGTCAGCCAGTACCACCGGGACGGGGATGCGGATAAACTGGTAAAGGAACTGAATGAGTTGGCTAAGAAAAAAGAACCGCATAATGACAGCGGGAAGGGGTTCGCCACTTATACGCCGGGTGATGACAAATATTATACTCACGCCTAAACCATAAGCCATGTGGACAAGGACAGACAAAGGAATAGTATTCGTTAACGTGACCCAGACAATTCAAGGTTTGTGGATCGTAAAATCAAAGCCATGACCGAGATCAAAGTAACCGGATGCCACGATTGCCCGTTTTCGGAATGCGACTATGAAGGCGGTCTATTGTACTGGTGTGAACACTTTTGGAATAAAGGACACGTTTTCGATGTTGACGCATTTGTTACCGCTAAATCACTACACCCATCCTGCCCGCTCAAACAATCACCAATCACTATTAAACTGGAAGAAAATGCCACTAACTAAAGAGCAACTGTTGATCCCCCGTGTGATGTGCGTGGGGGGCAAGGAAGGGGAACCGAATTATCCGGGAAGTCAATTCAAAGTAGGCCAAGTGCTTACGCAATGCGTATTGTACGGGGATGAAGTCTTTGTTCATGAAGATTTTTCAAAACCTATTTACTCATCATTCGCTTTTAAGTTTCCCCACCTCTTCCGCCCTATGCCGTGGTGGTACGGGAGGAAGCCGGAGGAGATGCCGGACTGGGTTTATTATATCTCAATGAAAGGCATAAAAGAAGTCAGAAAAGTAATACACTGGGAGTTTTTTGAAGGTCATTGGATGTGGAAAAGCGAGTGCGGCGAAGTTGGCAACTTTTTTTACTATAAAGATGATGAACAGTACCAACCCGCCACCGAGCAGGAGTATTTGGAATACCAAAATCGAAAAATTAACCAATAGTCAACCCCCGCCGACCGTTCCGAATGGGAGGCACAACAAACAAAACTATGAACTTGATACTAAATATAATTTCTATATCTATTACAATAATCGGTAATACGGTTTTATTTTTTATGATAAAACATGATTTAAAAAACAAAAGGAGGCGTGATGGGAAGATCAACAAGAACAGAGGAGCGAACCAGGCAATTATTACATGAGATTGATTGGTTAAAACGAAAGTTGAAGTTGCCAATGAGCGAGAAGCAAAGAAAAGAATATGAGCACCAAATAAGAGAGCGGCAGCTAAATATTGATCACGGAATTTTTGAAAAACAAAAGGAGGTATGATGATTAAGCTAAGGCACCTTAAAAAAATGGTTGAAACTGGATTTCAGCACCCTGTAACCAAAAAGTATAATCCCTATTATTCAATTCTTGAGTATCCGTCATGGTGGAGAAAAAGCAAAAGCAGTAACGCAGTCTCCCGTATGAAGCGGGTGTCCCAAAAGCAGTACAACGCAGTTTGCAGATGCGAAAAGTACCACTATGTAAATGCAACCGAGGAACCGGGTAATTTGTACTGTCTGCATTGCCTAAAGAAACCAAGATAATTAACCGCCTCCGGGCATAAATAAACTATATGACAACACAGGAATTTGTAAAGAACGAGGCATGCATATACGCCGAAAAAGTATCATTTCAGGTTCCATATAACGGGACTAATGATTTTTACAATGAAGAAAGGCTAAAAACATCTACAATAGATTTTTCTGACGGCCTCAGCAAAGGACTTGAGATAGCGGAAGGGTTTTACGAATTTGTACAGGATTTTACACTTCAGGAGCTTGCAGAAAAAACCACATCCGAACTCCTAACAATATTTTTAACCGAAAAATACGGGAACAATGGATAAGAAATACAACGGATTCAACAATGGCCGGGACAAATCAGACGGAGTTGGTGGGCGGGAAGTAAACAACGGTACACAGGAAACAATGACTAAGGAGCAGATACTCGGAAATTACTACCGGGAACACACAGACACGGAAACGGCTATATATGAGGCTATGGAGCATTACGCCCAACAACAACTCTCCGCAGAACGGGAATCGCACAAAAAAGAAATTGAACGGATTTTGTCAGCAGTTGCCCGTGGTGAAAACCTTGCCGATTCGCTAAACTTTGATGGGAAATCTGAATTGGATAAAGAACGGGAACGGGCGGGGAAGCTGGTGGAGGCGTTGAATATTGCAATAGGCGTTTTTGATTTAACAGGCTACGAAAAGACATCTAAAATATTGAAAGAGTACATTAAAGAATACCAATCTAAGAACCAGGATCACACTAAACCCTCATCATAGCCCTGAGCATTTTTCAGTTTCAGTAGTTTTAAGGTTTGCCCGGAATCGAAAGGTTCCGGGTTTTTTGCGTCCAGAAAATAAATATTTGTCCAATTTGTGGAATTTGTATATTTGGTGGAATAATTCCATAATTTGGACAAGATAGACGACAGAAAAAAGAAACTACTTGAGGCGCTCGAAGAGTGTCACGGGATTATTACCGATGCCTGCAACAAGGCCGGTGTAGCAAGGGCTTCATACTACAACTGGATAAACGACGACCCTGAATTTAAGGCCGCCTGCGAAGAGGCACAAGAGGCCGCCATTGACTACGTAGAGGGTCAGCTTTTCAAACGAATTTCCGGGGTATCAGTAGAGGGTGCAGATGGGGAGGTTTTCGAGCAACCGCCGTCTGACACTGCTATTATATTCTATCTGAAAACCAAAGGTAAAAAGAGGGGATATGTGGAGCGGTCAGAGGTGGATCACTCCGGCGGCATCAAATTAAGTAAACCATCATGGTTTGACGATGCAATGGAAACAAAAACAACCTAAGACCTACTATGACCTGAAAGGCAGTAGGAAAAGGATCGTTATAAACCAGGGAGGGACGAGATCGGGCAAAACCTATTCAACCCTTCAAGTTCTTTGTGAATATTGTCAGAGAAACCGTGACAGCGGCGCAATCATATCGGTGATACGTAAAACACTGCCAGCCCTGAAAGGTTCCGCTTACCGGGACTTTTTGGAGATTTTGCAGCGGGAAGGATGGTACAGCGAGAATGACCATAACAAGTCAGAAATGTATTACAACCTTTTCGGGAACCTGTTTGAGTTCATCAGCGTGGATCAGCCGCAAAAGATCAGGGGCCGGAAACGGACAATCTGCTTTATCAATGAAGCCAATGAGTTGACTTGGGAGGACTTCTTTCAGTTGAATATCAGGACCTCGGACAAGATAATTGTGGATTACAACCCGTCCGATGAGTTCCACTGGATATATGAAAAGCTGCAAATCCGGGAAGATGCGGATTTCTTTGTAAGTACCTACCTGAATAACCCGTACCTGCCGCAGGAACTGATTGACGAAATCGAACTACTCCGGCAGGCCGATGACAATTATTGGCGGGTTTACGGGCTTGGTGAAAGGGGAATCAGCCAGGAAACGGTGTACACACACTGGAGCTACGGCGAGTTTCCTGAAGATTGCGAAGTTGCTTACGGGGTGGATTTCGGGTACAACGTGCCGTCAACAGTGGTAAAGATCGGGTTCAAAGAGGCTTCATGCTACGTTTCAGAGGCACTTTACGAAACAAAACTGACCACCAATGACCTGATAGAACGGCTGAAAGGACTTGGTATAGAACGGTCTGATGAGTTGTTTTGTGACAATGCGGAGCCGAAAACCATTGAGGAACTATGCAGGGCAGGGTATAACGCAAAACCGGCTGAAAAGGACGTTTACGCAGGGATTCAAAAGGTAAAGTCAATGCCGCTGTTTGTTACCCCTGAGAGTGCAAATCTGATAAAAGAGATCAAAAGCTACAAATGGAAGCTGGATAAAAACGGGAAAATCCACCCGGATGAGGTACCGGTAAAGTTCAATGACCACGCAATGGATGCCATGAGGTACGGAATTTATACGAAGCTGAATAGGCCGAAATTTGAAATTATAGTCTAATGGGAATATTTGATTGGTTACGAGGCGAAAAGAAGGCGGCAAAGCCCGCAGGAGGATTCCCGTCCTTTCAGATCATCAACGGCCAATGGGTTGGTATTGACGACAATAAAGTCAGCTACATAACCAACGGGTACACAATCAATGACCAGCTTTATTCCATCGTTAACCTGATACTGGATAAGGTCAGGCTCCCGGAGTGGGGGACATACAAGGTCAAAGACGAACAGAAATTTAAGGCATATCAGGGCCTGATGCGCAAAAAAGGCCTGACCGGTGAGGATTACAAAACCCTGCTGCACCTGAAAGAGCAGAGCCTGGAGCCGGTGAGTGCCGGCAAACTCACGGAGCTCCTGAAATACCCGAATGAATATCAGTCCATGCAGGACATGATGACCGCCCTTATCGGTTACAAACTGCTGACCGGGGACTATTACCAGTATAACGAGGTTTTGGATGCCGGCGCAAACCAGGGGCAGCCCTTCGCCTTTCATGCCCTGCCATCGCAGGACGTGACTATTATCGCAGACCGGACAAAGTTCCCACTCATTGAGATGGGTTATAATATAGCCTCAATTCAGGCCAATTTCGCTAAATCACAGGTACTTCACGGCAAGTACTGGAATCCTGGGTTTGATGCCAACGGAAGCCATTTGTACGGTCTCAGCCCCGTTAAATCAGCCCTGAAGCGACTGACCCGGAATAATAGCGCCCTGAAAGCATCCGGGGCCATGTACCAGAACCAGGGGGTTAAGGGCGTGCTGTATATTGATGATCCGAGGGTATTACAAAACGGGGTTTCCCCCGCTGACACTAAAAAGCAGATGGACGCTGTAAAAGGTACTTTGGCCGGCGAGTGGACAGGTGAGGATAATTTCGGGAAAATAGGCACATCAGGCTACAAAATGGGTTGGCAAGAGATGGGACTTTCCCCGGTTGACCTGAATATAATTGAGGCTGAAAAGTGGGATTACATCGGGCTTTGTAATATTTACGGGGTGCCGCCGGAACTGCTCGGACTGACCGCCAAAACCTACAACAATGTGAAAGAGGCTGAATCAGCCCTCACTTCACGGGTTGCCATGCCGCAGCTTGTCAGCTACAGGGATGAACTGAACCGCTACCTGCAAACCTACACGGCGCAAAAGAACAAGGGCATCATAGTTGATTTCGATCAGACCTGTTTCACTGAGTTACAGGAAGATTTAGCGGCTAAGTGGGGATGGGTAAAGGAACTGCCGATAAGTCCTAACAGTAAGCTGATGCAGATGGGTATGGAAACCAACAAGGCACCCGAATTTGACGAGGTATGGATAACCCCGGCAATGGGTATGCCGCTTAGTGAATGGCAAATGCAAGACGATGGACAGGATAACGCAACAGGTATATGAGGCCTATCCGGTCACGGCAAAAGAAAAGTGCTGCTCCATGCACCGCCGGAAAATGGAGTACAAGCGGGAATTATACCGCAAACGGTTAGTTGATGAACAGACAGCAGTACATACAGGAATACGAACGAATACAGCGGAAGTACCGAAAAAAGTTCTTTCCAGCGGTTTATAAAGCGATCAACAGTATCGTTAGTTCTTTGATTGACAAGATCCAGGCAGACGGGGTGCAATCGGCAATGGGTGACCTGATGCTGACCATAATAAACGACAAGATCGGCGAACCGGTGAAACGGATATACTCAGAGGTGGGTATGTTTCACGTGAAACACAATTACCGGTTTATCCGGGCTGAAATTGGCCGGAAGGCTTTAGGCCGGAACGAAATATGGGTGCAGGAAATACTGGCCTACCTCGAAAAAAACCTTTGGCAGTACGTGGTTGCAAAGCCAACGGAAACGCTACGGGATCACTTTCTCAGGGTACTTCAGGAAGGCATTGATAAAGAGTGGTCAGTTGACGATATTATCCGTGAAATAAGATCAGACCAGTTTGCCCGGTATCAGGCTGAAAGGATAGTCCGGACAGAGGTCGGACGGGCAGCTAACACCGGTAAGAAGATTGCCGCTGATAGCTTCCCGTATGAGATGCAAAAGGAGTGGATCAGCTTTCAGGATATGCGGACACGTGGCCGGGTTCCGGATGACAAAAAGGATCACTACCACATGAACGGGCAGACCGTGGCAATGGATGGAATGTTTACCGATCCCCGGTCCGGCGAACAAATTGAGTACCCGAACGCACCAGGGGGAAGCCCCGGAATGGTCATCAACTGCCGGTGTACGTTTGCGACAACCCCGAAACGGGATTCGGCCGGCGGGTTGATAGCAAGGGCGGCAAAAATTAATGTAGGCTTATAAATAGCATAGAATGAGACAGTATAAAAACTTTTCAACTGAGGTGAAGGATGTAGACGGCAAAGGCCGTGTACTTGTGGCTGCTAATGCCATCGGAAATATAGATTCGGATAAGGATATATCCCTTGACGGGTCGTTTACTAAAACCCTGTCAGAGCATTTTAAGCGGTGTAAATGGCTGCTGAATCATGGCGATGTGCTTTTAGGCGTACCTATTGAGGGTAAGCAGCAGGGTAAGTATCTGGAGATGCTTGGTCAGTTGAATATGAAAAAGCAGATCAGTCTTGATACATACGAAGATTACAAGCTGTATGCAGAATACGGTAAAACCCTTGAGCACTCAATAGGGGTAAACGCTATTAAGTGGGAAATTAAAAACGATGTTCGCCAAGTGTCCGAATGGAAGCTGTGGGAATATTCCACCCTTACCCGTTGGGGCGCAAACCCTGACACGCCAATGCTCGGCATGAAGTCAGCAAAAGATTTCAGAGAGGCGGTTGATTGGCTTGATACGATGCTCCGTAAAGGAGACTATACCGATGAAAGGTTCAAACAAATAGAGGAACAATTAGGCAGGTTAAAATCACTCATGGCAGCGGAGCCGGTAATTATCACTCCGAAAGCAGATGAGCCGAAATTCGACATTGCCGATGCAATAAGAGAATTTAAACTATCACTTTAAAACAAAAAAACATGGATAAGAAAGAACTGATGCAGGAACTTGAAAACCTGAAAAGTGCCCTGCAGACCGCTGCAACAGCGGAGGCCAAAGCCCAGATTGAGGCTAAAATGGCTGAACTGAAAAGCAAATTGGATGAGATCGAAACCCTGAAAAGTGAGATCAAAGTCATGAAAGATGCGGCTGATAAGAATCAGGAAGCCTTAGACGGCCTGATTGCCGCCAAAAATGCGAAGGCCGCTAATCCGGAAACCAAATCCTTTAACAGCCTGCTGGCTGAAGGGATCACCGAAAATGCGGACAAGATCAGGGGTATCAAAAAAGGGCAGTCTGTGTCTTTTGAGATGAAAGCCGTTGCCGATATGACTTTCGGCGTGAACTTCGCAACCGCTGACAACAGCGTGACGCAGGTTCGCCCCGGCATCATCGAACTGCCGAAGCGTAAACTGCATATCCGTCAACTGCTTAACGGCGGTGCGATGGGTACCAGTAATTTCGCTTATGTGAAAGAGGTGGCCGGCGAAGAAGCCCCTGAAACCGTTCTGGAAGGCGGCGCAAAGAATCAGTTTCACCTGTCTTTGCAGGAAGTTGAAAGCCCGTCTCAGTACGTGGCCGGTTATATCCGTATCTCCCGCAAAATGCTGGATGATGTGCAGGGTATGACCACTTTCCTTCAATCCCGTTTGCTGGAGTTGCTGCTCCGCACTGAGGACACTCAGATCATCAGCGGCGACGGCACCAGCCCGAACCTGTCCGGTATCACTGACAGCGGAAACTTTACCGCTGCAAGTACTTCCGAAACTGCCGAAGCCCTGATGCTGATTGATGCAATCAGTCAACTCGAAGGGTATGACCGTGAGGCAAACGGAATCCTGCTGAACCCGACCGATTACTGGAACCTGGCGAAGCTGACCAACCTGAACCAAAGTTCAGCCGTTGTAACCAGCGAAAACGGTGTCCTGCGGATCGGCGGCGTGCCGGTGTTCCGTTCTACGGCGGTGACTGCTGATAAGTACATTGTGGGCGACTGGGTGATGGGTGCAAACCTGCTGACCCGTGAGGCTCCCCGTGTTGAGTTCTTCTATGAAGATGGAACGAACGTAACCACGAACAAAGTGACCGTCCGGGTTGAAGAAAGGGTTGCTCTGCCGATCTACGGAAGCAACTATTTCATTTACGGCGACTTTGGCAATGTGTCCTAATAGCTTTGTGTGGCTGTGATCTGTGATTATCCGGGGTACGGTTAACCGCCGTACCCCACTTTAAAAGCGATATGAATAAGTACAATCTTCTAAAGGATGAAAAGCTGATAGCAGACGGGAGCAGCGTAACGGCTGAAAACGGTCTGCATACCGGGTATTACGATGTGGTAGCGGGTGAAAACTCAGTTACCATACCGGGCATGATCGGGGCTAATATCAGTCTGTTATTCCGTGAGGGTGAACCATACGAAAAGGTGACCGGTACACCAGCGGCCTTAGAGTTTACTCACGACGACACTACCGGGGAGATTGTGTTTTATTCAGGTCTAACATTTAACAGCGGCGAAAAGCTGACCATTGTTTACACCACGACCGGAGGGGCAACGTCAACAGAACCAATGACAGTACAGGAGGTAAAAGACTACCTGCGGCTTGAAGGGTTTATTGACGACATAGACAGCCCTTCCAGCGATTACGACGATGATGATACTTTGATAGGTGAGTTAATAACGAGCGCGCGGCAGAGGCTTGAAGCCTTTACCGGATTATCGTTTATCCCGAAAACGTATCAGATCGAAATCTGTAACCTGGCAGGTGACTTCGTTATTCCTTACGGGCCGGTGACTGAGATCGTGAGCGTGGAGGATACCAGCGGAACGGCACTGACATATACAACTACAATCAACCTGTCAAAGCTGAAAACGCCTGTGCAGGATGATATAGTGGTGGAATATGAGTGCGGGTACGCCGTTCTCCCAAAAGGGCTGAAAGAGGCAATGTTAAAGGAAATCGCTTATCGGTACACGAACAGAGGCGACGAAGTTACTGCGGCATTATGCGTTCAGGCTATCAATTTAGCGTCACCGTTTAAAGAGGTTGGTACATGGCTGGGATAGGATCATATAAACTTGTGAAATTCTATGAATACGTTGTAGCGGTAAACACTGCGGGCAACAACGTAGAGGTAGAGCAATACCGGTTTAGAACCTTTGCCGAAGTAAAAAATAGCAGCGGTTCACTTGGTTCTGATCATGGTCATAACAGCCTGTCAAATGAAAAGACATTCAAGATAAAATACCGGCCTGACTGGAGTATTGGTACCAAATGGAAGATCAAGTATTTCGGTAAGATGTACGGTATAAAGAGTATTGAACGCATTAACGAAGGACGCTTTAATTGGTTGATACGTGCTGAAGGCTAACGTCATAGGACTTGATAGTTATTTGAAACGGCTGCAAACCGCTAAAAAAACGGTACAGGCAGAGGTAAGCGGGGAAATCGGAGCTGCAGCAATGAAGTTCCGGGATGATGCGGCCCGTGCTGCGGTTGCCAATGGCGGCGACCGGGGGACGCTTGCAAAGTCAATATCCGCCCAACAGAATAACCTGTTTAATTGGACGGTTGCCGTTGGTGCAACATACGGGGCATTTGTGGAGTTTGGGACAAAGGGAAAAGCCAGGGTTCCGGCGGGATTTGAAGATGTGGCTGCAAGGTTTAAGGGCTTCAAAGGTAACGGCGGCAAATTGTACGATGCGATATACCAATGGGTGAAACGCAAAGGACTGACCGCTACTTATTCGGTAAAGACCAAAAGACGGACAAAGTTTAACAAGTCAGAGGAGAAGCGAACGCAGCAAATTGCTTTCCTGATTGCCCGGTCAATTTACCGCTACGGAATAACCCCGAAACCGTTTTTTTATATGCAGGTTACGCCGGTCAGAAATCAGTTGTTTGAACGAATAAAAGTTATCATGAATGGGATATAAAGATTACTCGCAAGGATTAACGGAGGCGGTTTACACGCTGATTAGCGGCATATCTGCGGATGTGTTTATTCATCAGGCGACCGAAAACCCGTCCGATCCTTACGTGATAATCCGTCCTGAGAGCGGAAGCGGTTCGCCTAAAAATCATTCAGCGTTCTTTAGTTCGTTTGTGATTGCGGTGGAAGTGGTGAAGCGGTTTGATGTAACCGTGAACAGCATTGAGGTGAATCAGTTGGCCGGTGAAATATCCGAACTGCTGATGCCTTCGCCAAATTCATTTGGGATAACAACAACGGCAAACCATCAGGTGACTGACATTTCCCTGCAAAGCAGTAACACGATCACAGATATAGACGGCGACACGAAGTACATAACAAGAATAGACAGGTACGAATTTTTAATAAATCAAATTTAATACAATGGCAGACCCTACTACTTTACTGGCATCAACAATGTTCATCCAGTACAGCGACACACCCGGAGGCACCCGCAAAAGCCTCGTGTGTCTTTCTCAGGCAGATTTTTCCGGTTCAGCGACTATCAACAGTGATGAAACTCACTGCGGCATCCTGAAAGGCATCGGCAACAGCAATAATACCTTCACGGGTACGGCGGTTGTGGACATGGCACCTGATACAGATGAGGCATCTTACGAAGACCTGAAGGCTATTTATGTAGCCAAATCAAAAAAGTATTGGCATCTCAGCAATGCGGATGACAGCAACTATCAGGGCGGGTACGGCTGGATTTCAGCACTCGGTAACCAGAACGCTTCCGGGCAGACTTCAAAATTCACTATTACCATCGACATTGACGGTGATGTGGATATTGTACCAGCAAGCTAAAACACACAGATATGAAACAGATCAAACACACATTTGGAGGCAAAGAGTTTACTTTAGATTTCGGGGTAATGTACTACCTGAAATTCGCAGGGGAGTTTTTTAAAGGCGATCCGCTTGCACTGACAGCGGAGGCCATGAGCGACCCTGCAAAACAGTTTCAGTTTTGTACGGCCTTGGTTTTTGCCGGGGTTAATGCCTTCAACAAGGTAAATAAACTGCCATTGATAACGGTTGACCAGGCGGAGGACATGATCGGGACAATGAGCGAATCAGATGCCGCTGACCTTATCAAAAAGTATCAGGACGTACAATTCCCTGCCGAAACGGGGGAAGGTCAAGCCCAACAGTAAAGCCCCTCAGTTGGGACGAAATAAGGGCGGAGGCGTTTGGTGAAATTGGGTTATTGCCGGATGATTTCTATCGTCTGGAATTTTCTGAATACCTGCTAATCCGCAAAGGGTACTATAACCGTGTAAAGCAGCAGCAGTATTTAGCACGTCACCAAACAGCTTTGATTGTCGAGGCACTTGTAGGCAAAGGCCAGGGGATACGGTACGTTATGAGCAGTTGGCCGCTTGACGAGGAGGATAACAAAGAACTGACACCGGAACAGATCCGGGAACTACTGAAAAAGAAACGGGAACACGATGCACTGAGAAAAATTAATATAGATGGCAAACGGAATTGATATAGTCATAGGTGCGGAGGTAAGCGGTGCGCTGCAAGGGCTTCAAAAGGTTGAGGCGGCAACCGTTAAGGCCGGGGCGACTATAAACAAATTACCAGTAAATGTAAGCAAGGCCACTCAGTCATTATCTAAGCTGCCGGCAGCATCAAATCAGGCCACATCAGCATTAATAAATTTGGGGCGTGTCGCACAGGATGCGCCTTTCGGAATTATAGGTATAGCGAATAACTTAAACCCGCTTTTAGAATCATTCCAAAGGACGGGTCAGGCCGCAGGCGGGTTTGTTGGGGCATTAAAGGCTCTTGGCGGTGCTCTGCTTGGCGGCGGCGGTATAGGGTTTCTTTTGAGCCTTGTAACCGGCGCAATGTCATATTTCGCAATGGGTTCCCGCAGTGCCACAAAGGAAACAAAAGAACTTGACGAGGCTGCGCAGAAAGCGGCTGAATCACAAAGAGAGTTTCAGCAAGCATTGGATAAGGCAAGCTCGGCAACGGTAAATCAGGCCGGAGAAATAGCGAACCTTAAAAACATACTTGTAAGTACAGGAACTACTCTTGAGCAAATAACACAGGCAACTCTTAACCAAGCGTTAGCCCAATATTTGTTTACTCAAAAAAGGGAGATACTTGAAAGGGTAATATCTGACCGGTTAAAAAACCAGTTAAATATCGCAAAGAACACAGGAGAGAATTTAGGCAACTATACTTTTGAACTTGAAAAGGCTTCAAAAATACAGCCTGTAAAACTTGCAACGGATGAGGATTGGAGACGAACAGGAAAAGGACTTACAGATACGGAGAGAGGATTATTAGACATAAACTCACTTGCCAGGTCTCTTGGCATAAATCTTTCTGATGCTTTTAATCAGGCATTTAGTAAAGGAAAAATTAAAGCACCAAGTATTGATTTTGAGGCTCAATTTGCCACAGTTAAAATGCTAGGCAAGCCGATAACAATAGAAGGGGCTTTATTGTCGTTTAAAAATGCTCAATTCGGAAGCGATCTGCTGAAAGGTGCTGAATATGGGTTTAATGACAGAATAAAGTCAATGGAAAGGCTCGTAAAAGGTATGCCAACGCTTTCAGCCGTACCAAATCAAAAAGAAATTGCAGAAGGGATTTTAAAAATGCGTTCCGCTTATGTCAGTTTAGGGCAGTCTATTTCATCGGTAGTTTCACCGGCTATTGACGAGATGATTAAAAGCATAGGAGAGGGCATGAATGCGTTTCAGGCATTTGGGCAAATGATTGTATCAATATTTAAACAAGTAATATCTAAGCTGATTCAGACGGCCATACTTGCGGCAATCATCAGCGCAATATCAGGAGGTGCGGGGAATGCTGCAAAAGGCGGTATGTCTTTTATACAAGCGTTTAAAGGGGCATTCGGCGGGTTCAGGGCTGGTGGTGGATCGGTAAGCGCAGGCCGTTCGTATATCGTTGGTGAGCGTGAACCTGAGTTATTCGTTCCGTCTCAAAATGGAACTATATTAAACGGCAACCAAATCGCAGCCATGTCATACAGCGGCGGCGGGTCATCAGGCGGCGGGCGGCAGATAGTCAGAGGTCAGAACATCATATTAGCGTATGCCCGGACTAATCGGGCGCAAAATCGTTTAGGTCGTGGTTAGATACAGAGGTATATTCAGTAATACACAGGTTGATTATACGGACAATAGCCCGAATGAGCAGGATGTGTATGTACTGATCACAGATGCCAATAACCCATATAATATTCAATACTCGCTGACATCATCCGGCGGCGGGTTTCATACTTATACTTTCGCATTTGACGGCGTACCTGATGGCACTTGTGCATTAAACGTGTCCTATTCGGCTGATGGCGGTTTAACATGGAATGGGCAAACAGGCGGCTTTACTTCGCCTCGTACAGTTACCGTACCTGAGAACGCTTACATTTGGCGGTTATATTTCCAGTGTACCGATTACTATTGGGACAGCGAAGATACTACGGTTGATTTTGAGTTGTCAGCTATCCCGACCGTTCAAAGGGTGGTGGATAATGACGAGGACAAGTACACTCCGATCCGGTCAAAGCAAATGGAAATTCAGGCGCACACATCGGATGAGTTTTCAATACTGAATTTCAAGGACGGTACGGATAATCAGTTTAAGGTTGAAATAGCCATTGGAACTGAAACGGACATCATGTTCACCGGATGGCTTTCGGTGTCTGACCTGCGGCAGCGTTTCCAGCCGCACCCGAATGTTTTGGTACTGACCGCAACGGATGGGTTAGGATTCCTGAAAGACATTGACCTGACCGACATCAGCGGGGATCAGTTTACAGATGAGAATAAAATCATTGAATACATTGCGGCGGCACTGAATAAAACCGGGTTAGAGTTACCGATTGAGGTTGAAATGAATATCATGGAATCAACCGCACCGCACGCACCGTCCGGGCATATGTATAACTTTTGCTTCCTGCACGCCCTGACCTTTGAAACTAATATCGGGGAGTTTGATGACTGTTATACGGTACTGGAAAAGATATTAGGCGAAAACAGCTATCTGACACAGGAGAAAAACCGCTGGTATATTAAACGGGTTGATGAGTACGACAATCACAATCCGGTTAGTGTCACCTTCGCCTATGATGGCAGCACAGTTGAGGCATCATACTTTGAACTGTATAAAAAAGAGATAGGCAGCAATAGCCTGCTGTACTCATTGGCATGGATGAATGAAGATGCTGAGTTGTCTTTATTATCTGCTCATAAGGAGGTAAAGCACGTTTATAATTATAATAATTTTCAAGAAATACCTTGCAATAAAACATTTATCCGTGGTGACTATGTAGAGGACATTGATAGCACCCGAAAAAAGTATGCTTTATCATGCTGGGATTTCCTGAAACAAACCACGCCGCCAACAGACCCGACAGCGGCAACCGATGGGGACGCTTATGTGATTCGTGAGTTTGACGCATACGAAAGGGAAACGGATCGTTATTTAGTAATGACATATCCGGCTTATCCAAACCCTAACAAGGTAGAAAGCCAACGGATACCGGTTGACGAAGGAGACAAAATCGGCTTTGGTTTTACCTACCGTTTCAGCAGCGATATTGACGACGGAATATTTGCAAATCTTCATTCTCAGGTAAGACTTGAGGCCGATAACGGAGATTTTTACTTTTTGGATGATGACGGCAAGTGGTATTTGTCTGATTCCACATGGAGCACTAACTATAAATTTTTGCAGTCTTCAATTGATACGGACGTTGAAAATATGGCCGAATGGATCACGTACGATATTGAATCAATAGACCCGATTCCGGTAAACGGTAAAATTGTATTACTGATAAATTGGGGCAACTATTCGCAGCTTGCCAGCCGTGAACTTCATGTTAAGGACGTCCAGTTTACCTATATACCACGAATAAACGGTTCTTACAGGTCATACGCTGGTCATTATTACAAGTCGTCTCAGGATAACAAAAGCCTGTTTAAAAGAGAGGAGGAAGTATTTATATCTGACCTCGCAAAGCGGCTGCATAAGGGTTGCATACTGAAAGCAGACGGGGATAATTTCGTAATATGCGAAGGCTTTTTCAACTATGCCGTGTTCCCGTCAGGCCCGCCGTCAGCCGAATATATCCACCCTTTCGGGGCTATTCAGAATTGGGACGTATGGAACCAGTATAACCGGACTTTTGCCATGTTTGAGGGGACTGTTGATGGAATGGACACAGATAAGCAGGACGGCGCAGGATTGCCGGACGTGCCAGGATTCATACATACCTATTACCTGAAAGACAGCCACGAACTGACCAATAACAAAAAGTTTATGCCATTGCACTTCGAGCAGGATATGTATATGTGCGAATGGGACGTGGTTTTAGTGGAAGTATTTGATACGACTATTGATAAAAACTATTTAGGGCAGGAATTTAAATACATCGAAAGTGACACCTAACGAAGTAATACACGGCAAGAATTGTTTTGTTTATATCCTGAGCGGGGATGATTACTACCTGATTGGCTGCGGGATCTCATTTTCCTTTGAGGTAGAGAACGAACTGATACTCCGTACCGGTATAAACGATGGCCTATTCCCGAAAAAGAGGGTGCGTCAAACATCATTCCGTGGCAGCGTTAACAGCGTTATGATCAGCGAATCAGATGCGGAAAAGGTATCTGCGTTCTATCTTATTCAGGAAGGCGTAAGAAGGACTGAAAGCACATATAAGTTTGAGTGGGAAGACAATGCAGCGGTGACAAAAACAATAACAGGGAATTTTCTTGTACAGGCGGTAAATATTTCAGCAGATACACAGTCATTTAGTAAATTTGACCTGAGTATTGAAGGAACCGGGGCATTCAGCATGGCAACGGATAGCCCGGTGCCGGTGGAAGACGAGAATGTTGATAGTGATACATGGACAACGACTTTAGGAGCAACGTCAATAACAGGAAACAGTATTAACACTAAGAACACAACAGGCAAAACATTACTTGCCGTATCACGTACAGGAGTTGTTCATGATGTGATATTATCAGGCACACCGTCCGGGATGCAAGCGAAGTTTGATACATCAACAGGTACGACTTCATTTGACCCTGGGCGGCCGTTTGAAACCGACGAGACTATTTGGCAAATGTGGAAAGACGCATAATGGCAATAAAAAGAAAAACATATCAATGCACACCAGGTACAACGTCGCTGACCGCCACAGAACTGGCATACGTTCCGGTGCTGCACATGGTTGCACTCAATGGGAATGTTCACCGGATCATAACCAGCGACGACGATATGGTATTAACCGGGTTGCAGGTCAGGCATTCGCCGTCTTTTGGGGCTTTATTTTTTAACGAACTTATTCCGTTTGAAGCGGGAAACACTATAAATGTGGTTTATGAAACAGCTTAAATTATTGATTTTTCTTTTGACTATTGGTTTTGTAGCGGATGCACAGATTAATTACCTGAACTATCCGGCTCGTTATAGGTGGTATGCTGGTAAGTTTGACAGCACTATTACAATTCCGTATGGATTAACCCCATCAATAAGAACTGGCGGATTTACAGGGCCAGCGTCTTTGTTCTACAAAACCTCAGACAGTACGGTTTATGTGTATACCGGTACGCAGTGGATCAGCGTGAAGGGAACGGGCAGCTCCGGCTCCGCAGACAGCAGCATATTTCTGATTGATACTACATACACACGGCTTGCACAGGCGTTAGGTACGGATACGCTTCTTTTAAAATCGTTCAGGTATCTATTTAACGGGGTGGAAATCACGCCAACTGTTACGGATAGCACCGTTACAGTTCCGATTGTGGCCGCCACTACCGGAGAAATAGCAGACAGCCTGGAGGTGATCCGGCAGCGATATGATCGGGCATTTGATACGATTATATACGTCAACGATACAACTGTAATATGGCAGCGGTACGACGGTACAAGTGATACGTTGCAGTTTCATCCGGGCAGCCGTGACAGGTTTGGTTTTGCCGGAGAAGATGTAAGCGCAACGGATGATCGGCTATTCAATAGTACACATTCATTCAGGATGTTTCTTGATTCGTTTATAGTTCATGGTTCAGTACTTCGATTGGACACTATTGATTTTCACATAAAAGGGGACAGCTTACAGGATTTATTTTACGTCAATACGAACATAAATAAAATCGGAATTGGTACTAAAAACCCGTACAACCTGATCGGTAATACTACTACACAAATAACGGACGGCAGTAACGGTGTATCCGGTGATGGTGTTGGATTCCGGTTATCAGTTGGTGGGTATATGGCAGCTTTTGAGAATGAAAGTACAGGCACTGGCCGTGGGATACTGGTTAAGTCAGGCGGTGATTTTGGAATATTAAACGTGCAAAACGAATCAAATGTATCTGTATTGAGAGCCGATAAAGATTCTGTTATAACAGAAATAGCAATATCAGATGCAGATTCAACCAGGCAATTAGCTACTACAAAATGGGTCAAAAAGAGACTGGCATCAATATCAGGAGGCGGAAATCCTTACCCCACCTCTTTTGCAAAGAACGCAGGGCGTGACAGTATTATACTTACACTGTCAGACGGCACAAGATTCGCCGCTAAAGACAGCACAGGCGGCGCATCCGGGCTAACAGTCGGAACCACTACTATCGCAAGTTCTAACAGTAGGGGTATTCTTTACGATTCATCCGGTATACTGAAAAACCGTGGCGACTTTGCCGTATTTACCACTGGTGAAGTGGGTGTAGGATACACAACAGCGCAGGGGTATAAACTGTCTGTGAACGGGAGCATATTATCAACTTCCGCTATCACAACCGGGACAGGGACTTTTATTTCCGGATTATTCACGTCAGGCGGATTCTCAACAAGTCACTCAAACAGTGATAACGCTGACCTGTACGTCAGGGGCGGTACCACTGCCAGCACCACAACTCAAAGTGAAATCCTGATAGGAGGCGCATCAACAGTAGGCAACCGGGCATCTTTCAGAGGTAGTGCAAACTACACAATGACTGCCAATCATTCTTACGGAGGCGTTATACTTGGTAAGGAGTTACAGACGGAAGCCAGCAGCGGCACGCACGCCTTATATGCCAAACTTGCCATCCGGCAGGACAGCGTAATAAATGGGACGGCCACAACTACGCACGCCACAAGCCTGTATATACAAGGCCCGCCAACCACTAACGGCAGCTTTGGCACATCGACATCAGCGTATATCCAGACAGGTGACGTGCTGTTAGGTTCTGGCATCCTGACTGCTACCGGAGGTTTGAAAACCGGTGATCCCGGCAGTGGTGCTGGGACGTGGAAATTAGGGACAATTCAATCATCTACCGGACTAACGATTGATCCAGGAGCCTATATAGAAGTATCCATAGGCGGTGTGACTTATTGGCTTGCATTGGCAGCACCGCCAATTCCGAAACCACAACCATAACCATAAAACACATGAAAAAACCCATTTTATTATTCTCGATTATCGGTCTGCTGTCCTTCAATACGCAGCAGGCGAAAACAGTTACTTTAACTTTCACGCTGGACGAAGTGCAGATGGTATATGATGCGTTAGGCGAACTGCCAGCAAAGAAAGTTGAAGGACTAAGGAACAAAATCATACTTGAGGCAAACCGTCAATTAAGCGACACAACCAAAAAGAAATGAAAAAACTTTTAACATTATTGCTATTCATACCGTTCGCCACATTCGCACAGGTGGACAATGCGGTGAAACAGATCGTAAGGACTGAATTAGCACCTATAACGGCGAAGCTGGATAGTCTGAATACGGCAGATGATTACGATACCGTACTTGTGGTATCTGTCAGCAAAGCCGGGAATATCGACACGCTTGCCGTTCCGGGGATATACAAATTAACGGTTGAGGGAACGGCATCAGCTGTCCGGCTGATATACGTCTCCCGCAGTGCTACCGGGGTTTTGTCAATCAGGACGGCTAACCCGCTGGCATGGTCGGGGGCTGGTACATGGTCAACAGCGGTGGTTAATAACCGGGTAATTGTTTCGACAACTGCAACTGGCATAATCTATAAAAGAGAAAAATATTAAGCAATGAAATTCATCCTATCAATACTCTTATTCCTGTCCGTTACCGCCAATGGCACTATCAAGTACATGGCAACCACCGGCAGCAATTCAAACAGCGGGACAATCGGCAGCCCGTGGCTTACTATTGAATATTCAGTGTCCCAGTTATCCGCAGGGGACACGCTGTATATCAGGGGCGGTACGTACTATTCAACTAAAGCCAGTTCATCTGTCAACAGGTTTCAGATTTCCAGCAAGACGGGTAATTCCGGGGCGTGGTATTACATTCTCAATTACCCCGGAGAACAACCCGTATTTAATTGCGGTGACGTTTATGTCGCCGGTAGTGCCGGGGACGGGCCTGTGGGATTGAAGGTAAACGACTGCTCATATATCCACATTAGGGGTATTAAAATCGAAAGGCTCGACCAAAATCCGGCTGGCATTAATACGCCTGCAGGTATGATCCTTTACAATACTCCACACTTCAAACTGGAAGGTATGTGGGTAGATGATATTGAGGGGTACGGGTACTATTTCCAAGGGGGCAGTTCAAACGGTACTGTGGTAAACTGTGACGCCTCCCGCCTTATTGATTTATACACCGGGCTGGGTGGGGCAAATGGGTTTAATATTACCGGCGGTGACGCTTCCACAAACATAACTTTCAAAAAATGTCGGGCATGGTATTGCTCGGATGATGGGTTTGATAATTACAGCGTTTCAGGTGTGTTTACATACGATAGTTGTTGGGCGTTTTGGAACGGCTACTATCCGAACACATGGACAACAGCAGGGGACGGAATGGGATTCAAATTGGGCCCGTCTCCCGAAGGCCAGGAAAGTAACACGCTACGGTATGTATTCAACTGTTTGGCGACTGCTAACCGACTGAACGGCTTTGACCAAAACAGTCAGAGTAACACCACCTGCCGGATGGTGTTCTATAATAATTCAGCAACAGGCAACGGTAGTAACGGATATTTTTTCGGGGCTAATTTATCCACAGTGCAGACGTTCCGAAACAACCTGAATCACGGCAATGGCTTATGGGGGGATGAAATCAGTACGGCATCAGCTACCGTATCGCATAACTCGTGGAATTTAGGAGTAACAGTAAACAGCGGGGACTTTGTTTCACTGGATACATCCCAACTTGACGGGGCAAGAAACCCGATTACGTTTGAACTACCTGTAATAACATACGGGAAGCTGGTTGCCGGTTCTGACCTGATTGATGCAGGAACGACAATAGGCGTAGGGTCAGCAGGGAATGACTTAGGAGCGTTTCAGTATAGTGTTTCAGCCCCCCCCTCAACAACCCCAATAAGTGGGAAACGGTTTATAAAAAAAGGTAGAATATTTCACTTTAAATATCAATAATTTATGTTTTTTGTAGATCAAATTGAGACATTAGCAATTAAATTGTCTGGATTGGCATGGTTTTTTTTGGGTGTGTGGGGTGTGACTAATCAACAGGTAGCTTTGTATGCTGCTATAATTGCTTCAGTTACTACAATATGTTTAAATGCATACAAGTTTTATAAAGAAATAAAAAAGAGAAAAA
>OFQZ01000171.1_pt1 | contig 25312 bp, 34 predicted proteins | sample 1543011 | NCBI WGS metagenome assembly OFQZ01 (sample SAMN07774216, study PRJEB24372) | wastewater metagenome | isolation source: Exp Tend NO 0WW | collected 2016-02 | reverse complement strand
AGACGAGAAAAAATACGAGTTCAGCGATAGAAATGGATTTTTATTGATTTCATTTTTATAATTACCAAGTAGAAACTAAACCATATCATTCTGCTACTTGATTGCCTGCACTGTCTGCAAGAGTAGCATTTTCTCCTGGCGTATAACCAATACGATATCCTTGATTTGATTTATCACTCATATCATAATGAGTAAGAGTAATTTCAGCTCCATTCAAAACAGCCATCGTAACAGGTCGCATATTGAAAATATATCCATCAGAAGCAGCTTGAAGATTGAAGCCATTTGGATTATCAGTATCAGAGAAAGCAATAAATGATTCAGGATCTATAGGTTCGCTGAAAAGTACGACAGTAGTCGTGTTATCAATACGAGTAACATTTTCAATTGTAGGAGCTTCATTATCTCCTACTTCATTTGGATCGATTTGAATAAGCGAGAAATCTATTTGTTGAACATCTGAGAAAGCGAAGATTGGAGATGATGTAGGCATACCATTTGGTCCACATGCCCATCTCTGAATAACATCTCAGCCTGTACTTTCTACAGAGAAAATAGACCACTTAGGATCGTCTACTGCAGTTCCAAGATCAGCTTGGCCATAGTAAGTAATACTAGAAATGCCTTGCTCGTATACTTGCTTAGATGGATCGAAAGGAAAAGTATTCATAGAAATGAATTAAGAAGCGCTCCAAAGTAGTTGGAGATCATTTGATCATCCACTTCCAGATGAAGTAAAGTTGAGCGTAATATTTGTTGCATCTAATGTCATTGTAGCAACATGTGAAATTGATGTCGTCACAATATATACCATATAACTTGTACTGTTTCCTGTAGAACCTGTTCCGTTTGCATTTGCTCCAAATATCATTGAAACTAATCATTTCAAGTATTGTCCTCGCGATCGACAATTTATGGCAGCATTTGAAGAAAGAAACCACATTGTATCAATATCTACTTGAGTTGGAATTCTTCCAAGACCATGAGGAATGATGAGTGTTCCAGTTGCAGCTGCATTTGATCGATTTATAACTCAACCATTCTTATCAAGTGCTGGAAATTTATTCAATTCAATTTTACCAGTACCAACACCATTACCAATCACTTTTCGATTAGCTCCTGGAGTAAGGGAAATATTTGAAAGAGATCCACTTCACATCTGAAGAGTGAAATTTTTATCAAGAGTTGCATCTGAATTCCATGCTCCACCCTGATATCTCCATGAATTTCCTCATGCATATGGTCCTGAAGCTTTACATGCCCATTGATAGAAGTTTGATCCATCAGTTGCTCCATTTCGTTTTATCTCAATAAAATAAACTGTATTTGCAGCAAGCATTAAGTCTCCAAATTGAAATGTGTAGTTCACATACGAAAGAGTAAGTGCTGTACCTACAAAAGTTGTAGGCGAAACTGCAATAACTGTTGTTTGATCAGCTGCATAAATTGTACAGTAGAGATTGTCTGATGGTGTTCCTTGTTTTGCAAGCGGCACTGTAAGACTTCTAAGAGCGCGATCCGTTCCTGTCGTGAATGTTTGTCCTTGTCGAACATATGTAGTTTGACCAATCCATTCTTGTCCAGAGTTTGTATTTATTGCATCATTTGTTGCTTGTGCAATTGTTGAACTATTCGTTATATTTGCATAACGAAGACCAAGATAATACTCAGATCCATGAACTATATCTAAAAGATTTGCCATCCCACCAACTGCAATCTTTGGGAAAGCACCAATAGCGACTGCTTCAGTACAGATACCATAAAATGCAATCTTATAAGTGTAGCTTGGATCACATTTAGAAAGAACGCTTGGATTGAAGAGAGATGAGCTTGCATAAAAGAAGTTGTCAGCTCCAAGTAGTGGCAGTGTTGTAATCGATACGATTTCAAACGATTGACCTCCTGAATCTACACCATTCACTGAACCTACAACATAAGTAATATGTGTATTTACAGTATAAACTGGACTATTTGTATATGACCATGTATGACTTGATCCATTAGCATCAAACTCAATTCGATAAGTAGTACCAGCAACGAGAAGATATGGTGCGAAAGTAGCAACAAAACTTACTACTGATGTTGCAGTAGCAAGAACAGTGCCTGCTGAATTCAAAAGACGACATCGAGTAGAAGCTGAGCTTCCATGAAGTGCTACTGAAGTAAGCATACAGTTTTTATTTGCTGTAAATTTAATACCAGTAGAGTTTGTATTTGCTGAAGTCGTATAAGTGTTTGTAGTTGCTTCAGTAAGTGCTGCACCCACTGCCCAAACGCTACCATTCCAAACCTTAGCAAATCGAGTAGTAGTATTTCTTTGTTCAAGGCCAATTACATAGTAATTTGTTCCATTGATTGTTTCAGCACCATAAGTTCCAACTAAAACGACAACATGACATTTCTGTCCTGCAGGAATCGTAATTGAGCCAGCAAGTGTGAGAATTGTATCTGCGAGAGAAGTTGTAAGACTTCCAGGAGCGATTGTTGCGATTGCATTTGCGTGAAAAAGCGAGCCACTTGGATTTCCTGATCCATTGTCCGTCTCAATACGAATATTGAGATTTATGCTCGGAGAAACAACTTTTGCAAGAGAAAGTTTAAGGGTAGTACCAGCAACTCCACTTCCAAATACTGGAAATGAAATACGAGTATTGCCTGCCACATCACCAACATTCTGAGAAACGGTAGCAATTGCGAAAGCTCCAACAGTTTCAAGAAATACTCCATCAAGATCTGCAGAAAGTGCTTCACCAGCAGGAAAAAGACTATCGATAAGAAGAGGAGTAGCAACTGAAACAGGAGCTACATAGATTGGAAGACCGCTTTGAAGAACATATCAGATGAGTTTGAAGTTTCCAAGAGAATCTTGCTGAAAATCGAGAACATCACCTGCCAACACAGAAAGATTCTGTGCTCGTGGCAAGATCATTGAGACAGCATTGTATGTGATATCAGCAGGAACATCGAAAATAAGAGTAAATTTCTCTCAAAGCTTTGCTTGTGATCCAAATGATGTGATCGGTCCAGTACCAGCTCCAATATGAACTGTAGTACCACCTGCAAGTCCAAGATTTACTGTCGAAGCAAGCGGAAGAGTGGCACCTATAGTACTAAGAGGACGAAGAATTGATCGTGCATCCGTAATAACAGCACCTGTGATCGAAGCAATAGGAATCCACCATCATGAAACTGGATATGAAGCACCTGTTTTTACTTCACAGATATCAGATCCAGCCTCAACACCAGCAGAATTATCAATAACGCTGGCAGATTTGATTTGAAGCCATACTTTTTTTGTACCTGTCGTATCAACTGTGATAGCAGTATCTGATCGAACTGGAACCAAGAAAGTGTCGACTCATCGAGTCACACTCATCAAAGCACTACCAGCAGAAAGGCTGCCAGCAGTAAGAACGAAACCAGAAACAACTCCCTGTCAGATTAAAGACGATATTCACGCCTGAAATTGAAAGTCAGAGTTGTTGTTATTACCATTAAGTACTCAAGCTAAGAGAGTCATATAAGAAGGATAAGATTATTTGACAGTATTCAAGGCCAAGTTGCTTTGAATTTTTCATATTCTATTGTAAAAGTCATCTCTGACAAAGTATTCTTCTGCCACAGTATATTGAATACTGAGAGATCAGTTTATAAGAGTACTTTTCTTTTCGTTCACCAAAGCAGTGCCAGTAAAATCAGTATAGGTGCCAGTATTTTGAATAGTAAGAAGAACTTTATCTCCACACTGCAGCTCAATCTTTTGTTGATCAATTTGCAACTCATATGCAAAGTTCGAATTCTTTTTGCTGTCAAGATATTTTTGAGTCTGAGCTTCAACTCCAGCTGCATCTGTCTTTCGAAATTGCTCTGTGACTGCAATTGCTCAAAAATCTGCAATGGCATCCAAATCAAACTTCGTATTCGTATTCGTGCCATCAGTTCAAAATACAATTGATGCCAACACTCCTGAAGTTGGAGCAAAATCTGAAGCATTCGACATATGAGGATCTTCTGGATCATAAATCACTTCTTTCGTATTTCCTTCGACAGTATAATCATTGCCGAGAATAGTTTCGATTCGAATAACGCCATTCTTACAATCCCAAATACATTCTGCACTTGTAGCAAGCTCTTCAATGATATCGTAAATTGTATCTCCATATTTCACATCCTTCTTACCAATCAGATAAGTAGACGAAGTGCTGACTGAAAAAGTATCTCAATATGCACTATTCCAAGCAGTAAGAATGCTTGTTAAGAGTGCAGAAATTGTCTGATTTGTGAATGAAGCATTCGCAACTACTTTTTTATATTGCAGGATAGCTTTCTCTGATTTACATGTCAGCGTTATTTGTGTATTATCGGGTGCATAATCTTGAATAAAGCCTCGGAAAAGAACAACATCTGTACTTTCAATAGAGCAGAGCTCAATGAATTGATATTTCTTGATGCCTTGAGTCGTCTTTGGAAGAATAACTGTAGCAGTTCAGAATGTTGTAATCTTTTCTTCAATGGTGGCAGCTAAAATTTCCGATACTTGCGTATACGGAACAGTTGCGAATTGATTTGCATAGAGTTTGGCAATAATTTCCATACTATTCTTCGTTAGTATTATTCCATTCGACAAGAACGGTTGCAAGAGGATCAAGATTCTCACATTCAAACACGACGACATTCGCTCCTGGCATCACAAGAGGTGTCTTGGATCCAGAAACTCGATATGGCAATACATTTACACCCTCATTTGTGGCTGTAAGTTGTGATTCAGTCGAATCAATAACGAGAGTTGTTGTAGTTGTATTCAATTTGAACCATCTCTCTCCGATCGTAATCTTTGGATTGAGAGCGTATCCTGAAATCGTAACCTTGCATCCTGCAGGATAATTTCCTGCATTTGTGATCGTAAAGTCATTCACTTTATTATTCATCTTGGCAGGCAATTTTGTCATCAACTTCATTCCTCCTACTGATCAAGAAGTGCCACTTCCAGAAAGAGTCGTCATTTCTTCGATAGCATTTGAATCACAGTAGAGTTCAAATGTGAAAAGAATTTGAGGATCATCTAATCCATTTTCAAACTTAGGCTTCTTGTAAATCTTAGCCATAACCTTCTTTCGAGTACCATTTTGATCCTCCCATGAAAGTTCATAGAAGCCATTATTTGAATCAGTAGGAATGGCTTCAATTCTACAGAGATTATTGATGATATTCCATCCAATATGACGCTGAGCTTTGGTCGATCAAAAGATAACGCCTGAGATCGTAAAAAGTCTTCCACTCGCAAGAGTAAAAGAAGAATACGAGCCATGAGTATTTTGTTTCTGAATAACTTCAGTACGAAGATCGACATCATGATGCTCCTGACTCAGAACGATATGATTTGTTTTTGCGTCGTCATCTGAAAGAGAGACGCCTCGATAAATGATATTTTTGACAAGCATAATTAGATCATCTTATTATTAAGAGTTCGAGCAACACTCGTGGCATCAGTTCAGGTATTGATATTGTTCGTAATATTGACAGTCTTATTTGAAGTCGAAGTACTGCTTGAAGCAGCAGATTCAGCTTGCTGTGCTTGCTTTTCTAATCCAAGAGATCTCATAGCAGCTGCAGCTTTTTGTGCCATCTCAATATAAGATGCAAGAGCAGCATTTCGATCAGCCATTTCTCCTTTGAAGAATTTTGTATACTCAGCTTCGACACGACGCTTCTCGATATCGATATCATTCAGCTTTTTAAGTTCAGCATCAAGAAGATCTCCGTACATCTTTGTATCATCTTCAAGCTTTTGACGCTTAGCTTGTGAATCAATAGCATACTCTTTCGCTTTGAATTCAGTTATCTCGACCATCTTGCCTGTTTCGTCTTCCACTGAGACAGTCGATCCATCTTCAGAAACAACAATCTTGCGCTCCTTAGAAACTGCTTCTGCAACTGCTTTCTGTTGAAGAAGTGCAGCTGCTTGTGCATCTAATTTTGCTTGCTCTTCTTTGTATTTATTGAGCGTTTTTTGTGTTTCAGAAAGAAGACCAGTAGCTTCTGCTTGTGCAAGAATATCTCCTGTCACATTCGACTCAATAAGCTGACGCTCTTTTACGAGTTCAGCAAGTTCTTGCTCGTATTGAGTAACTTCTGGATTGATGCCAGCAGCTGCTGACGCAATCTGTGCTTGCTTCTTTTGGATAGAAAGAGCAAGAGCATCTTTTGTAGATTGAGTCGTCTTATCTGTAAATTCTGACTGTCTTTGTTGAAGTACAGCAAGCTCTCTTTCAAGAGTAATTCGCTTATCATCATAACCATCTTGTTCAGACTTAGCTTCAGCTATCTTGAGTTGAATTTCTTGTTCTTCCTTCAATATTTCAAGACGACGCTCAGAGAGATTTGTATTGAGATCATCAGTATTACCACTTTTCTTTTCATCAATCTCATCAAGCTTGTCTGCAATCTCACGAAGATCTGCAAGTGCATTTTCTTTGAGTTCATCAAATTTGCCTTCAAGAGTTTCAAGCTCGTCAGCATATTCTCCTACTTTCTTGATTGATTTTTCATACGCATCATCAACCTTCTTCATGTCTTCTTTGACGCCATCTGCCATCTTTTCTGCAGCAGTTTTGCCTGATCCTTTTCAACTACCTCCTCCCCCTCCTCAAACAGGACGAGTATTTGCAAAAGTAGCACGACTAGATGCATCGATAATGGATTGAGTCTGAGCAACTACTTGCTGAGTCTTTCTGAGAGTATCTTGCGCTCTTTGAAGAGCTTTTGGATCAGTAAGAGGATTCTCTTGCAGCTTCAAGACATCAATAGTCTGATTGAAGGCAAGAAGTTTTTGAATCTCAAGAAGTTCATGCTTTGTGGCAATAATCTCATTTCGAAGTTTATTGAATTCTGAAACACTTTTTGCAGAAGAAAGACGACCAAGAGCGTCCTGTACATTGTCTTGCGCATAAATAAGAGAAGTGGAGACTTCTACGAGATCTCCGTTTGCGTTTATCATTTCAATAGTCGTTCCTTTCAAAATACGAAGCTCTTTAGAAGTTGCTGCCATACCTTCTTTATATTGAGCATTCGTGATCATGCCCTGCTGAAGTTTGAATTTGAGCATTGCTTGCTGCACTTCAACTTTCTCAATTGCTTCACGAGCCTCTCAATATGCATCTTTTGCTTCTCAAAGAGAGTCCTTCGTACTATCCAATTCAGACTGAAGAGATTTCTGCTTTCCGATCAACTTATCATGCTCCTTGCCATAATCTTCAACAGAAAGAAGGCCAGCTTCATACTTTCTATCAAGCAATTCAAGCTGCTTTCCAACATCTTTGAGAGATTCTTTGAGATTGGTAACCTTTTCTTTGAGAGAGTCGACATTCGCTCCTAATTCAGTCATCTTTTGACCAGTAGTATCAAGTTTTGGATCCATTGATCCAAGCATATAAGCAAGGCCAGTGAAAGCGGCAGTCAATCCTGCAATAATTGCAATTGGAGCTGCAAAAGCACCTAAAAAGGCGATAATAGCAGGACCAAATACGACAGCAAGAACAACTCCTAAGCCTGTGACAGCTACTGAAATAGCACCTATATTATCGACAATCGTTTTTGCCATCACAACAAAACCCTTGCCAATAGGTAAGAGTTTCGATCAGATTCCTTCAAGAAAGATGTTCCAAGAGTCTTTGAGATTTGATACTGTACCACTGAGAGTCGTCGACTGTCTTTCCATGAGATTAAAGAATCGACCTCCTTCTGATGACATATTTTTGAATGCCTGCTCAACATCTGCAAACCCAACCTTGCCATCTGTAATCATTTCTCTTGCAGCAGCAGTCGTAACTCAATACATCTTGGCAAGTTCTTCGAGAATTGGTACTCATGCTTCTGTGAATTGACGAAGTTCCGTACCAAGAAGTCGACCTGCTGTCTTAACTTGTCCATATGCATACCCAATACGCTCGAGTCCTGTGCCTGTACCGGCAGCCACATCTCCTAAAGCCTTCAGAGTAGGAATAATCTTTGTGGCCTCGATTCCAAACGCAAGTAATTGCTTTGTTGTTTGACGAGTATCAAGAAGTTCAAAGGGAGTATTTTTTGAAAAGTTGGCGAGATCGGTAAGAAGTGTTCGAGCTTTCTCTGCAGATCATAACATGACTTCAAATGAAATCGAAGCCTGCTCATATTTATCTCCTAAAGCGATAGCAGAAGCACCAAGCTTTACGAATCCAGCAGCAATTGCAGCAATACCTGCACCGACAGCTGCTGATCAAAGAAATGCTTTCATTCCTCCAGTGGCAGCTCATAAAGAAGAAACGACTGATCCAGTAGGACCACCTATCTTGCTTCCAAGCTTATCAAAAAGCTTTCATAAAGCAGAAGTTTCAGTATTTCCAGTATTGACGAAGTTTGTGAAAGCACGCTGTGCAACAGTCAATTCTTTTTGAAGACCGACTTTATCTACTTGCAATTTAAGCACACGATCAATATCGCCTGCCTTGATAGCTGCTCTAATTTCTGCATTCATTGCAGCAAGATCATTTTTAAGCTTGGCAACTTCTATGCGCATCTCAATACCTTTCTCTGATCGAATTCGAGCCTTTGCTTGCTCAGCATAAGACACAGTATCGTCGATACTGCGTTTTACTTTGGAATTATCAGCATTGAGTTCAAATTCAATGAGTGGCATAATTAAGTCTTAGAAGATGAAGCTTTGTTGGCACGCATTTGTTTGACAATTTCAATGTCATCATCAACGCTGTCGCCCCAGTCATTCCAAGCATCGAGGAATCGATTTTTTGCTTGACCTTCTGGTGTAGTCATATTGGCATTATACTCTATTCATCGCGAATACAAGATTGCTTGCTCAAGCGTGTATTTATTGATAAGTGTATGAGGAGGAACAGAAAGCTTTTCTGCAAGAAAGACGATAGTCGATTCAAAAGATGGCTTAAATTCGCTCTCTGCTTGTGGTCGCTGCTTTGGAACAAAGAAGCGCGTTTCGTTAACTTTCGTGAGTAATTCGTTAAGTTTTTCGCTTCAAATCTCGAGAAATTCATTCTTAGAAAAGAGATTGATATGCCAGAATCTCTTCTTTTTCTTAGAGGTAATCGATTCATTAAGAAATTTATACAACCAAATAAATTTATTCGACTCATCAATTGCGTATTCAATATATTCAGCAATAGTGGCACGATCATATTCGATCACATAATGTCCTCTATGAGTTTCCAGCTTCATCATGTAATGTGTACGAACAAGGCCAGGTTTGAACATAAAAATAGGGAGCAGTTATGCTCCCTATTATACAAAATACTTCAGACAAAACTAGATAATTTCGTCGTGGTATGTTGTTGTTCCGCCTTTCTGGAGTTTGAAAGTAAGTTGAGATCCTTTGAGATCACCACCATTGGTAGGATCAGAGAAAGAAATACCATACTTTGCCTCCATACGAGCACGACTGAGAACGGCAGTAAATACTTTGCCACTCTGTGTCGCTTGGATTTTGACTTCGATCTCATTGTCTTCTGTAAATTGCTTCGTGATAACGAGCTCTTTAGCAGTGACAGCTGTGTGTGTGAAAGTAGTCGTCAGACCTGTACCAGTGATGGTGACAGCTGATGCGATGTTCAATACACCCACTCGACCAGTAGTCGGATCCTTGACGAGCTTGTAGTCTGTGTTCGTGATAGTAGAACCATTGTTTTTCACATTGGTAATACTGATGTCCTGTGCAGCACCGTCAATATAGATTACCTCATTAGCTGCCCATGTTCCAGTGGAACGGAGAAGCTTATCAGTAACTGTGACAGAACCTCCAGTGATATCAGTCGAAACACCTCCAAAGAATTTCGCAATAAGATTGCGGTCCTTTGATTCCAAGATTTCAACCTCGATGGTGACATCGGGATTATAACCAGAGAGAATAGTGCCTCGATTATCTGAATTGATCTCAATACGCTCACCGGAATTATCGATGGCATACATAAGACCACGAACAGCACCAAGATCGGCAAATGTGTTCAGAGTGCCAGCAGATCGCATAAAGAGATCCCCGACAAACTTGTTGACCGCATTTGGATTGATTGCGCCCATAGAGATACGAGTAAAGAAGTAGAAGAGTTGCAAACAGGTGGCAAAGTCGCAACACTATGAGTGTATGGCTTTTCCTGGAAAGACAAACCTAGGAGAGGTAGTACATATAATAATCAATCAGTACGACTCGATTTCCGTATTCATCAGGGAATAATTTACGATCCTCCATTTCGACTTTCCAAACCTCTTCATCTCAAAACATCTTGACATTCCCAACAAAATAGTCGTTCAATGTTTTATACCAAGTGCGAGAGTTGGTAGGAGTAGAATTCTTCGCAAGAATGACACGAGCTTCCATACGAGCTCTATTGCCAGCAGAACTTGTGATTGGATCAGAAATCACTGTAAGAATGATATAAGGCTTGTCTGCGGGTTCCTTATCGGGCACATCATCGAAAATCGGAATACCAGCAAATGCTGGCTTCGTTTTCATATCTGCAATTACCTTATTGAGTTCAAAGTATTCCATTATTTTTTCATTATAGAAATAATTTCTCCTTCATTGAGATCTTTCGTAAGAGAGAACATTCGAGCACCTACTCATCTTCGAATCACATTTCTTCAGCCTTTTTTCTTCTTAGATCACGCAGGCCATTTGTGATAGTTCATCACTTTACCCCTTCCGAACTCAATAATCTCTGAATGAGCGACTCTATTGACGACTTTCGCTACTATCTTCGATCCAATTAGCTTCGGAAGCTCGACTTTATTTCCTTTGATGAGCTCTTTTTTGTCTTCAGGAGTCTTTTCATCAATCTTCTTCTTCGAAAAAAGAATGGCCTCCTTCATTTGAACCATCACATGATTGTTAATGATTCACATCACTTCGATCTTAATTGGGGTCGACATTGGATTGATTCTTTAGTGATAGAACATAGCTTTCAATATAACCACTAATAGTTTTATTGATCCCTGTAGGTTTATCAACTATGAATTTACCAACAAAAGAACCATCTACATAGTAGACAGCCACATAGTCGCCTTGTTGAGCGACTCAGTATTCAGGAGGATAGATAAGAGTTGCTTGAGGATGAGGATCCATTTCAGCAAGTCCAGAGTTCAAGTTCAGTCCACGATTACGATCAATCCTGAAATGACATTTGAAATCTTGACCGATAGCAGTCTCCGTAATACTTTGTCCACCCTCTCCGTCATCAAATACAGATGGCCGAGTAAGAGTGAATTTATATGTATTGTAGAGAGGAGAAATCATATTAGCAATCACTACCACGCAACATATTAAAGCCAGAAAGATCACCACCTCCGCCTTTGTATCGCTCAAGAAGAGCTTTGATAGTATATGGCATATTATTAGTAACACTTGCAAGAAATCCTTGATCATTCTTTGCATAAGTAACACTCCTCTCCAATCCCTTCTCAGAAGTAATCATGCCTCCCATTGTAAGATCTCCAACAGCCTGTTGGCCTTGGATATACTCAGCAAGAAGAGATGTCGATAATTGAATATTGTACGGAATATCTCCTTCATCTTCCGCTCGAGGAAAGGTTCGCACCTGATCCTCTGGCGTATATGATGCGATATAAGCGTCAATTACTTCTTCAGATGTATAGAGAAGACGAGTTAATTCATCATCTCCTACATTTGCAAGCTTCACATTCAATGCTTTCGCATCTTCGAGTGAAACATATGTGAGAGTGGGATTGGAGATTGCCATAAACTATTCAGGTTTAGCAGGTTTAGGAGCAGCTTCAGGCTTTTTGCCATCAGCAGTAGCAGCAGCAGGTGCTGCCTTTTTAGCATCAAGAACATCTACATCATTCTCGGTGCGTACATCTCCATCAGTGATGATGTCACCGTATGAAGGAGTAGCTTCGATCATGGCTTGAATGTCTGCGTCATCTGTCTGAAAATGACCACCAGCAAACTGAATCTGACCAGCAGGTCCAGTCACACGGATAGTCTTGATCGTACTAGAGTACGCTTTCATGTCGCCGTCTTTTGATTTGCCCATAGGGGAAAGAAAGAAAGAAATTAAAGGAGGGGGATTTTACTCCCCCTCCAAAGCTTACAAGGTAAATCCTGTAAGTTTCGCGTGAGCAAACTGCGCACCCTGTACTTCGAGAGTATATTCTCCACGAAGAAGGAATGTGTAGCCATCCTGCCCATTCTGAGTCGCATTCACTGGATGGAGAGCACGATCCTGCATTGGAAGCAGGGCAATGTTGCCAAGAGTGAGGATATAGAGCTCAGAATCAGAGAGACTCTGATCGATAAGGATGTTGTAGAACAATCCATTACCCATCGGAATGTCTGAAACGAAGGTCGTAACATACGAACCTGTGCTGTGAGATGACTGCGTAACAATTGGATTGTTGCCAGCCACATTGAAGCCTGAGATCTTTCGAGCTGTCTTAATAGAACAAGCGATTGTGTCTCCAACTCCACCTGCAACTACAACAGACTGAACGAGGTCAGCAATCATAGCAGAAGTAAGAGCAGAAGAAGTAGTCGTTACATTTCCATCAATCATCTGATCGAGACCTTTGAAAGAACCATAGATTCCATTCGCAGTATCGCGACCAACACCTCGACCGATCCATGCCTGCATTGCCATTTGACGCTCGATTTCTACCATACCTTGCTGCATGATAAATGCCAGAGTATTCACATCAGTGAATGTATTGACACCATTAAGAGCAGTGTCTGAGATTTCAAAAGAAGTTTCGAAAATCTGAGAGTAGTTCTGAGCGATTGTAGGCAACTTCGACTTGTTTGTGTCGAAAGACTTGTTGTTTTCTGGCATCGGGTGAGAGATGAAGAAAACGACATCGCCTGCAACCATATCATTAGCAGCAACAGTTGAAGCGTAACAGCTTGCCACGAATGTGGTAGAGTTTACAGTTTCAACTTTGAGCTGGTAATTACGACGGATACCTGCAGAAGTCTTGACACCGACAATGTCTCCAACCTTGAGACCAGCGGATCCACCGCCAATTGTGAAGGTTGCGCTACCACCATTGATGGTAGACAGAGTTACGGTCGATCCAGTGCGTGCCCATTCTTTTGGAGCAAGCTGGAGATCTGACCACTTATGGATGATATCAGAGTAAGTACGCCCATTCGCATTAGCCATGAGAGGCTGAAGGTATGACGACTTATTCTTCATATAGACACCATAGATGTCTAAGAAGCTTGGAGCAATGATATCCACGAAATCTTGAGCGGTTTGATAAGAGCCCATAGAGAGAGTGAATTAAGAACTAGAATTGTGGCCCTTTTACTTTCATCCACCAAGAGCAACAGCAAGAGCTCATGCGACTGTCTTTTGATCCTTAACGGATCCAGGAGCTGAAGGATTATCTTTACCTCCAGCAGCACTTCCACTACCAGGTGCACCACCAAATGATGATGTCTTAGTAGGAGGAGTCCAGTCTTTGAGAAGATCTGGCAAGAGAGCAATTTGCTCTTCAGGACTTTTTCCAGCGAGAAGCTTGTCGGCAAGCTCTTTCTTGTCTTTTGGAATCTTAGCCAGATTTTCGTCAAGAGATGTTTTGAGATGAGTGCCCCACTTTTCAGCATTGGGCGTCAAATCAGCAATCTTCTTTTCGTAATCTGCCTTGTCTGTTTCCCACTTTTGTTTGGCTTGCTCGAAGGCTCATTTTGCTTCAAGATCTTTTGCTTCAGCGTCAGATTTTGTCTTAGCTTCAGCAGCTTCTCTATCAGTATTTGCCTTCTCAAGCTTCTTGATGATGTCGCGAGCCTCTTTAAGGGCACCATTAAGGTTTCCAATAGTGGTATCCTTATCATCCGGTTTCTTTCAGCCATCATCTGGCTTTTTATTTGGATCAGGATTTCAACCCCCATCCTCATTACGAAATCGAACACCTGAGACTTTACGAGCGAGTGGTAACATAACAGTAAGAGTGAAAAATTAACGGCTTTTCGGCCGAATGAATTCTATTAACGCAAGAATTCTTAGCAGAGATCCGGAATTTATTACTGTCCCAGATCAGTAACAGAGCCACCTGTCGAGGCTATATTAGTCTTTTTTTTGCTTGGTGCAACTTTAGCGCACGATATTGAGCGCTAGCCCTATTACCAAAACTATCATAAATATGAAGTATAGTATGGCATGACCAATAAGAATGTATTGAAAGAGATTTGATTGAATGATTTCAATTACTTTTTTGACAGCATTCTCTGAGATCTCTTTAGGATTTATCTTCTTAAACATGATTGAGTTCGTTAAGAATAAGTTCAGTGACATGGCCTACAAAATAAGCTTCCCATTCGCCTTCTCTTCGCTCTTCTCCCATCTCTTGTAACACATAATCGAGAAGATGATGAACTTCATGCGAGAGAGTTTTTATATGAGCGATGTCAAACTCCCAGTCTCGAAAGATGAGAATGAAGTCTCCAGTGCCAGTTGTGATTGTACGAGCAAGAGATTTGCCAATATTGAGAGCAGCATTCAATTCTCCATCTATCTTGCCACCTATCTGTTCCATGACATGCATTCGAATGTCGTCGACAGAAGGATTTCCAGCAAATATAGCCAGATTGTAATTGAGAGGTGCTAACTTTACACAGCTGTAGTGTCTCATGGTGTGTTTGGATTAGATTTATCGGTAGCCATTGCTGCTGCAGTCTCCATTGCTGCTTTTTGATTCTCGGCAGCTTCTGCTTGAAGTTCTTTGATGAATTTATCAGCCTCTTTTTCATCGAGATTCCAATATTCCATCACCATTTGCTTTTTCGTAATGATGCCCAGCTTCTGAGCTGATCCATATTCCTCAAGCAATTCCTTATTTGATGGACGGATAACATCAAGCCATGAGAGAGTACCTTCTTTTTTGAGTGCTTTGATAATGCGTACGAAGACTTCATCATGTACTTCTCGGTACTTCTCACAGCGTGTCACAAAGTCTTGCAAACGAAGACGAGTCGCCTCTTCTCAGAAAGCACCCGTAGATTCCTCCAGACCGAAATAAAAGGTCGGTATAGAAGTGATTGCAGAGATCTGACGAATCATGTTGCTTGTATTGAACTCGATGAGTTTATCAAGAGCAGGATTCTCAAGAGCAATGTATTCAATGGTGGCCTCAGGATCAGCAGTCGTCACAATCTTCTGACGGATTGCTTCAGGCTTAATTCAGCCATCTGGAGATTTATCTTTCGCATCAAACTTAATGCCACGCATGACAAGCCATGCTTCGAGATACTTATAGAACTGGACCTGGATATTGACGAGATTTCTCTCAAATGCAAACACAAGCTGCTCGACGACTTTATAAAGAGGATCGATATCACCTATGAAGATTGAAAGCCCTTCGATACCAGTAGCCTCTTCTGGCTCGTATTTGAGATTGAGGATATCAAAAGTGACAGGAGATCCATTCTGTCGTGATCCCTTATCGAGAACATAAAGCTCATTCGTATTCTTGCCATCAAAGTATTTCTTGACGAAAAGAAAGTTGCGTTCCTCTTTCTCGTAGGTCCCCTTGAGATAGACATATCGAGTAACAGTATCAGCGATGATGATTTCATTGGCAGGCACATATGCGATTGCTTTTGTAGCACCCTCTTCTGAAGAGCCGACAATCTCATACCCAGAGAAGCCACACGAAACGAGATCATTCGTATTGTCTCGAAACTTGCCATATTTCTCAAGTCATTCAGGAAGCGTAGCATTACCAGCACCATCTGCAATCTTTTCAGAAATGATATGAAAGAGGCCAGAATAAAGATTCTGCACAGAAAGTTCATCCTTCATAGTTATTCTTCTCGTAGAATCTCCTGCTGAGTTGGGATTCGTTGTAGAAGTATCACGACCAAGAAGCATTCGGATGACCCATTTCGTCATGACATGCTTTTGATCCGTTACATACTCGCCAGATTTGCGTTCAGTCTTCTCGAAGACCGAAGTGATCTGTCGGAGATGATCGTCTGAAATGATTTTATTGGACATAAAAGGATGATACGAATTATTGGATAGAGTCCAACTGAAGCCTTGACATCTGAATACAGATGGTGTCTCCCATGATCATATCGTCGTGATCAGGCTTAAGTGCTCCCATAGTACCGTCTTCGTTATGCATAAAGGTGAAGAATTCTACAAACTCTTCAGGAGCAAGCTCAGTCAATCTGCCTTCTCTTATGGCAGCATCTAAGTGTTCGAGCATCATAACTTTATTCGCTCATGTACGCCATCCATACTTCTTCATTTCACGAACATATTTATTGCCCTGCGTCTTCTCGACATAAAGCTTATCATTCCAATCGAAGTTCTCACATGCATCAATAACAGCAATACCATGATTGTTTCGCTCAATACCAAGCCCATCTCCAGCAATTTCATATCAGTATGCAAAGATTCTATCATAAACTCCAGCCACCAGTTTAGGCTTGATATGTGCACGATAGGTAAATAAGAGCTTGAGATCGCTCTTGCGTCGTCAAACAATCGTCGTGTAGTCTCCTGAGAGCAATCCTTCTGCGACATCCGTACCAAGCACTACATCTTTGCAAGGGATTGGATTGAAGTTCTCATCATAATCATAAAAGAATAGTTCTTTGTAGAAAGAATCATTGATTCGATTCCTGCCAAGCTCTTCTGATCGTTCTCTCAACTTCACGACATATGGCAGATCAAAGACAGGTCGACTCGAAGTAAGAAAGGCTTCTTCTGGAGTAGAGGGAAAGTCTTGCTCAACTTTGGGATTCGTACGAGCCTTCTGAATATACCATGAAATCTTTCTCTCAATCGTGGCAGAATCAAATCATTCTTTTTCGAGAATCATGGTGAGACTGTCGACATACTTGCCTTTCTCGATTGAATATGCTGCTCATAAAGCAGAAAGAGGTGTTTTAGATTCATAATCATCCATGGACCACCACGCAAAAAAGAAGCACTTATACGGTGCTCCATCCACATTGAAGTTCTTTTTCCATTCCTCGTAGAAGAACTTACCAGCTCAAGTCATACCGTTCGCAGTCGTCTCAATTGATAGAGAAGCTCCTGGTCATAATGAACCATCAATGGCTGCCATTTCGTTCTCAGCATCTTCGAGGTACGCAAGCTCTGTAATATGACAGATAGAAGGAGTAATCGATCGAGTATTCTTAACGACTTTGATGCGGCTGTTTAGAGAAGGAAAGAAGTATTCCGACTTGGAGTCATACTCAGGAATTGGCTTTGTCCATATTCTACCATCTGCCATCTCAATTGCTTGTGGCAACTTATCATAAGCGAACTTAATGATACGGAAGATGTCCTGTGCTTTGTCCATTGAATGCGCAATAATCACATTGTCCTGATTTGGATAGAAGAGGCACTGATCTAGATCATAGATGCACTCCTCCGTAGTAATGCCTCCTTGTCTGGCCTTGAGAGTCATCATCTTATATGGCAATCAAGCAAGCATACACTTGCGCTTATGATCGAGAATCTTCTTTTGATTTGGATTGCGCTTAAAAAGAATACATTTCTTATTCTTGTCGAGGATGTAATATAAATGATCCAATCTCCATTCTCTGGAGAGTAGATTTGATTGCTTTACTTCTTCTTGTATGGCCATAGTAGTAGTCATCTAGTCTAGGTCGGTGAAGAGATCTTTGCGCTCTTGTTTCATGTAGTTGAGAAATTGATTCTCTGTATCGAGAGCATAGCTGCAATGCTTTAATGTAATGACGGCTCCTGTTGCTGGCTTCTCCCAGAGAAAATAAGACATCTCATCCCATAGCTTTGGATTCAATATAAGCTTTATGCCCTTCAGGAGAGGCTCAGTGAGATCTAACCACCCATTTCATTCAATGATGCACTTCGTGGCCTCGCGAATAGATTTCTCCTTTGCAATCTCAGATTGAATAAGATGAAGTACTTCTACGAATGTAGCGTATGGAATCTTGAGATCGTTCATAGAGATTGATTATTCAGTTAAGTCTCCTTCAGGAATAGGTGGAGCAGTGGTATCATTGATTTGACGCTTTGCATATTGATCAGAAGCTTTGTTTTCAAGAAGCCATTTGGCTGTCTTTCAATCCTTCTTCTCAACAATCTCTGAATGTATGATCATCTTTGCGTGTCCCATGAGATCACTTCGAGCATCTAAAAATGCCACTTTGACTTCTGGAACCTCTTTGAACCACTTGCGCAAAGTCATAATATTAACTCAGATGTGATATGCAGTCTCTTCTTCTGTGAACTGATAAGTGCCACAAAGCTTGATTCGCATAACCATATCCATCGTAAGATGGTAGTAGCTTTTTTCTGCAAGCGCTTTCTTAATGCGCTCAGTTATACTTTCATTTGATTCTGGCAGTTCAGGATAGGTGGGTGTTCTTGACATATGTGCTACTTTCTTCGAAAAAGAATGAATTACCACTCAATGGTAAGCTCGTCGAATGATTTATAGGCCACATGATAGCCTAGCTCACGAAGCTTCTCTCCAGTCGACTCCTCCATGAAACTTTGCTTCAATGTAACCTTTCGATGCCCTAATCAAGCTTCTCGCTCAATATCATGAAGAATATGATCGAGACTCATTTTGTATTTTCTTGACATCTCCAAAGCCTTCTCAGCTGAAAGAGGAACTTTCTCAACTACAGCTTCCTTTTTCTCTCAAGCTGGAAGCTCCTCTTTTTTCGAAGGAGTTGGTGCAATATCTTCAGCCACTGTAGGAATATCTTCAGATACTTCTGCAGGAACTCTTCACTCATCTTCTGCGACCGCTTCAACTGCATGTTTTTTTGCCTTCTTATTCATGGGTTTTGTTTAGAAAAGTATGAAATAAGTATATCCTTTTTCATTGGTATCACAACTAAGGATCTCCTACTTTTGATACCGGTTTGAAGATGAAATGAGGAAGCTACAAATTGATTTGGCTGATTTTGATGGAGCTACAATTTCACTACTACTTTTCTTGGCAGATCTGTAGTAGTTACTACTTTCTATGAGTTACGAGAAGAAGGAACTGCATCAAATGCACTACTTTTATTCCTAATTTCACCACAAGTTACTACTTTTGATTTCGATTTTAGTAGTAAAAAGTAGTAGCTCCTACATGCAGCACTCGAATTTGTAGGAGCTCCAAGATCCAGCAAGCCACTTATAACAGATTTGAAGGATATCTTTTTTGAGCTGATCGATTTTGCAGGACCTACTAAGCTTTCTTCTTATTTTTTCAAATAAATTCACTATAAATCTTCACTGCTTCAGTTCAGCGAACTGGGCACTTTGGATTGTCGTAAGTTTGGCCAGCAATCTCGATCATAAGCGGATGTCATTGTCCATGACGCTTGATGAAATAATCACTCTTACAGAATTCTGTAAAAGAGATGCTAGGTTCGAACTTTCTTTTTTTTGGAACCGTATCAAGTAGTTTTCTCATTGCCATAATAGGTATGTGAAGAAGTAAATTTATGATTCTTAAGCTTTGTTGTCATCATGATGCGCGTCAATGGATCCCAACCATTCCATTTCAAATGAAATTGCCAGATGCGAGGATTAGTCATAGTTATCTTTTGAATTGTGCTTTCTTGAGCTCGTATTCATGATTCTTGATTGTGTGTCGAGCAGCAAGCCATGCAAAGTAAAATTTGAGACAGAGACGCTTATCAAGATTCAGTTTTTCTGAATGAAGAAGAGGAGCTTTTTTTATGATTGTCATTCGAGATCCTCTCATGTAAATCAATCAAGCGTATTTTGGAATTTCATCTACAGTAACGAGATCAGCTGGCACTACATAATAGAATCTATTCGGTCTACATTTGTGCTCAACTTCTCATTTTTCTGGACATTGATATTTTCATGTTTCAATTATGAGATGCTTTTTGATCTTTGTTTTGTCTTTATGAAAATCTGATCTACTAATCTTGACTTCAAATTCAGTCGTAAATCAGCTACGAGCTTGATGAAAGAAGTCTGACTCCCATAACGAATCAAAAATAAAAGCATTATTTGTAATAAATTTACAATTATTCACATATCGCTTATGAAGCGTATCAAGAATATCTTTTGCAGTGAGAGGAATAGAAGGAGTCATACTACAGATCGTAAAATTTACAGCAGATTGTTGAGATCCCAAGCTTTCGATACTCAAGACAGATATCTTCATTATCATCTATTGCAAAAGAGACATCAAATTCTTCCATTACTTGCAGTGCCATTTGAGACTTCAAGATACTTGCATGACGATAGTCTCATTCAGATCTCATTCGAAGGAATTTCGTGTTGGCTTTGATGTATGGAAGACGCTCCAACCACAAAAGAGTTTGATGTCTGCAACTCTCTCGACGACCTGTTAGAAAGATTACTTTTTTCCCTTCAAGAAGTTTCCAGAGATGAGAAATATGTCCATCATTTGAAACATCAGAATAATAGCCATCGTAATCCATAGTTGCAGCTGTCTTGATTGCTTGCTCAACTGTGTCTAGATTTTTTCAAAGAGTATCTTGAGCTTTTTTGAGAAACTTATTCCTGCGTACTCGTTCATCTGCAAGAACGCCATCTATGTCGCAGATAATGATTGAAGATTTTTGCATATTATTTGAAGAAATGTTTATAGAGAACTAAAATACAGATGCCTGGAGAAGCAAAGCATCATGTCAAAAAAAGCATGATCTTGTGTCCGAAATTCTCCTCTCGAAACATGTCAGCAAATTTTCTAGGACGAGAAAGACCGAGTCCAACAAAAATAAGAAAGCCAATGATAAACCAGATCCCAATAAGAACATTGAGACGATCCAAAATAAGATTGATGGTAGTCATACTATGAATGAGTTAAAAGATGAAATAATTCTGCATTTTCTGTAGTATTTCCTATCACTTTCGCAACACTTACATGACTGTGTTCACCATTAAAAAATGGCAGATCACAATAAGGAGCTTCTCTTTCTTGATCAAAAAATACCCATCAAGACCACAAATCACTCCACCGCACTTCAGCTATTGTATTGAAAATACTTATCAAATCTCATTGCCATATCTCCTTTCAATTTTGATCTTTCTTTCCTGTCGACTGTCAAAGGGTTTTTGGATCTATTATGAAAATAGTAGTGCCATACAATTCATCATTTGAGATTCGATGCTTGCCATTGAATTTCTCATAGTATCCATATACCCACTCCTTCTTATTTAACTGCTGAGCTCTATATAATGCTGGCATAATTACAAAAATTAGAATTAAATTTATTTTATTACAGTTTCGACACTTAAACTAGAATTACCCTCATCTTGCTGATCCAAAACTTGGATCGCCTGATCTCACTTTCTCTTGCAAAGAAGAGTACATGCTGCACATTTTGTGCAAGTCTTTTTTGCTTCTTGAGGTTTTTGTATTTCTTCAGCCATATAATTATTGATTAAGAATACAAATAGCTTTCAATGCATCTTCGCGAGTCAATCCAATTCTACCATCAGTTTTGATCATATATCAATCTCTCTCAATATTTGGCATTTCATGCTCATCTTCCAAAACAACAAATGCTTCAATTGATGGAGTTCTTGGGCTTTTTAGAAAAGCAAAAACTTCATCTTCTCTTGTTCGAAATCTTTCATCAAAAGGTCATTGCGTCTTTCAGAGAACGCGATCCCAATCAAGATTGTCGTACGAGAAGCTTTTTTTACATTGATCCATATCAGTACGCCATGCAGAAGAAATAACTATAAATGCATTTGTCTTTTCAAGAATCAGCTTCAAATTTTCTACACATTCACTATCAAAAACATCCATTCTGTATGCTCAATACAAGCCTGCCTTTTGCTCTTGTCTGTGCTGATATTCTTTCGGAGGATTGAACGAAGCACTATTGAGAACTCCATCAATATCAAGAAAAATAATTTTCATATTAAGAGATTACGGAATTAAGAAATTCAATCATCTGCTCTTTTTGATCTTCAAACGATTTATCAATTTCATAATCAAACAATCCGTGATCTGCAAGTGTTCTAAAGGTTAGCTTGCCATAGGAATTAATATGAGAATTAAGTACATCTCAGTTATTGAGAGTTCTTGCAATCGCAAGCAAAACATGCTTCAATTCAATCTTATCGTATGAATAATCGTATCGATGAAATTGATTGTTGTGCGTCTTGTGTACGATATCAGGATTTTTATCGTAGATTTTCCTTTTGAGTTCATCAAGCATATTAGAGAGATTTAATTTTATTAACAAGTTCAGAATCAATGCCATCAAGACACTCAATAATGGATGCCTTTAGAGTTTCGCGTGTATCGAGCAAGTGCTTAAGAAAGAAATCCAAATAAGCCGCTTTATCTATGTCGTGAAGATGAAATTCTCGATCGTCCTCCATCTTATTGAATGCTTGAACGAAAGCTGAGACAGCATTAAGTGGCAAATCAATCTCATACTGCTCGCCTATTTTGAGTATAGGATCGCAAGATCGATTGCAATGATTGCAGACAAAAAACATAGTCGTATCTCAGACAGTTCGAATGGAAGCTTTGCAGCATGGAGAAATCATATCAGTCATATTATCTTAAATTAGTGGCAATAATTCCATCCACAAGACGCTTCTCTACTTGAGTCATGATTTCGTAAGATTTGTTAATCTTTTTAAGCTCATTGATCAATTTTGCTTGCTTCTCATGCACAAGAATATCGAGAGTCTTGATCCAAATATACTTGCCTACTGGAGTACGAATGTATCCAAATTTACGAGCCACCATAAGTGGAGTATTGGAGATCTTGTAATAGATCTGCAGTGCAGTGGATTCTTTTTTCTTAACCATTGGAGTTTAGTTTATCAATTACATCAAACACAGCTTCTGGATCGTAGCTGAATTGTGACTTATAGAGTGCATGAAGATTATCTTCTGCCTCAGAATATTTCATCATTTCTTCATCAATTTGTTTTGATCACATTTCGTATAATCGATTCGTGTGCCAATAATTGGAATGTAGAAATTCATCATGCATGAATTCGAGTCCAGCAAGAGCAAATGGTGTGAGTGGACAAGGCATGATGCCATGCTTTTCATAAAGCATATTGAGCTCTTGAAGTAACTTTCATCCTTGACACAAGAGATGATCATATCGCTTTATCAGCGCTGTTACTTCAATCGTTTCTGCAGGAGTCATCATAGATTCTTAATTAGAAAGTGCGTCAAGAATACGAAGTCCAAATCATACAGCTTCCACTGCATCGTGAACCTTTTTACTATTTGCCATGTATTCGATATCAGCAGCCTGCTTTGCTTTGAGACGCTCATCAGCATCTCGAGCATCACGCTCTGCTTTCATGGCTTGCTGTCTCTGATATTCAGGATTTGCTTCAAGTTCTCTTTGAGCTTTGAGAGCTTCTTGTTTTGCTTTCGCTTCATCAAGCCACATTTGAGTCTTGAGCTTAGATCGCTCTTTTTCAAGCTCTAATTGCTGAGATTCGTATGCAGCTTTTGCTTTATAACAAGCTTCATCACAAGTCGTACAACCTGTAAAAAACAGCAGAACTAAAAGAGGTATTGCAATGAGGAGAGCCTTTTTCATAGAGAAAGAATAGTTACGAATAAATTCTGGATTATTTTCTGATTCTGGAGGATAGTGAGTGATCGACATGCGTCACCAAAATCTATACCAAGTCCAATATCATCACATGAGATGTACAAATCTAAAGACATAATCTCAAATCTGAATCTCATAAGCTGTGCATCATCGAGCAGCTATAAAGTGCATATTAGAATTCTATTGAAATAGAAAGAATTAAGTGAAGCCATTGAAAAGCTACTGAAACTTCATTTTGATGAGATCCAGATTTACCACCTCCAAGCTTCTGATTTGAAATACAAATAGTTGGAAGCAAGAGAAGTATCGAAGGCTTCGTGGTCCAGATAACGGAAGTAAGAAAAGTTTTCATAAGAAAATAGAAATAGAAATTTATTTAACACCTGTCATTCGATCTATGAAGTGCTGATACTCTTCATTCTTTGATTCATTGAATGCTTTATGACAGACAATGTAAAATGATTCTTCTTTGAATGGCACTTTTATTATCACACTATTTCAATCGACTTTCTTGTCATAGTAATTGTGAAGCATTCTCCACTCAACTCAAACATTCTTGATGCCAGAAATAAATGCATCGTGATCTTTGATAAGAAAATCTCCATTCTTGCCATCTGAGATATTCTCAGGAGTTAGTTTACATTCTGCAAAGAGAAAGTAGAGAAAGCTGGCAGCAGTTGCATTGATATTATTCATAATGAGGAAAGAAGTTAATTGTGCGAAGATGTTTTATTACGAGCCATGTAATGAGATAAGCAATTCCTACTCATATCCAGAATTCTTTTGTTAAAAGTGCATCCATATTATTTCTTCTTAGAAGTTTTAGGAAGTGAATCTGTCTCTCTCAAAAGAGCTTGAAACATTGATTCTCCAGAAAGCAAAGCTTGGAATGGAGTTTTGAGATGAGTGTGATTCATATATCTGTGTGAGAAAGTAAGTTTGTCATTGATGACAGAGATATCATATTCCTTTTTCATTCTTTTAGCAACTTTATTGTACTTTTTTCTACATAATCTGATGTTGACTGATGTAGTTTTTATACCATTCAAACTCAAAGTAGCGTGTTAATGGGTATGAAGCAGTATCTGATCGATCACCATGATGTCTTGCAAAAAGACATAACAATTCTTCTTTTCTACTATTCTTTTGACAAATTCCGGATCTCTGAACAGCAATCCTATTTTTCAGCCATAAAAGCTGCTCTTTGTCGTTCATCTTATCTCAACCATTTGAATCACGGATCTGAAGAATTCAATAATCACAGCCATATTTATGACATCCTACTGCTTCTGAATTGAAGCCACTCTCCCAATTTGCAAGAGTAATAGCAATAAGAAAGTCTTCTTCTGCAGGAAAGATTTCCTTGAAAAGAAGATAATGTGCTTTTGAAGGCATTTTCACATTCTTATATCACTCACCGTAAAAACAGCCTGAAACGCCTGAATTTCGAGACTTGCGCATATTGTTATCAGAATCTCTCCTACACCAGACTACCTGCGATTTATTCTGCAAATTCACCACCTCCTTCTTTTCCTCTTCTGCAACTACCGTAGGAACGATGATGGTGGGAGTGGTGTAGATAGTTCTCTCACCTGAAATCTGCACGATTTCGATGAAATTATGGCGTGTTTCGCGTACACACTGAACAATCAGCACACACACCAATAGGAATAAAAGGACGATTATTTGCTTCATAATGCAATTTTAAGAGCTTGACGCATATAAATCTTTGCTTCGCGATCACACCAC
>OFQZ01000169.1_pt1 | contig 25360 bp, 33 predicted proteins | sample 1543011 | NCBI WGS metagenome assembly OFQZ01 (sample SAMN07774216, study PRJEB24372) | wastewater metagenome | isolation source: Exp Tend NO 0WW | collected 2016-02 | reverse complement strand
CGCCGCCGAGCAACTAGGCCGGCACCGAGCGCTGCAAGAGGCCGCAAACCTGCTGCACGAACTGCTGACCCCTAACGTCTGAATTCACCGGCCTGCGCGGCTTTTTGCGCAGGTCCGGTGGAATGATTGGTTCGGCGTGTTGCGAGCGCCGACTTTTGAAACGAAGAAAGGAAACTGAAATGACCGATGCACACAAATGCGAACTCTGCGGCGAGCCAATGCCTGCCGGCGAAGAAATGTTCAAGTTCCACGGCTACAGCGGAAACTGCCCAAAGCCGCCGCTGCCAAAGCCGAGCAAGACGCAGGAGCAGATACAACAACAGGCCGCGCAACTGATAAGCGATGCGGTTGCGGCTGGCGTGGTGGTGACGATAGAACTGAAGCCGCTGCAACCGCTGGCGATGGGTAATCACGAAATGGTCGCCGAAGTTTCACCGAGGCACCCCTACTGATGGCCCTGACGCCGAACGTCTGAATTCACCGGCCTGCGCGGCTTTTTGCGTAGGTCCGGTGGAATGATGGGTTAGCCGGCTCCCACCAAAGGCCGGCACTTGTTGGAGATAAAACCCAATGAAAGCCACAATCGAAGCTGCAATAAAGAACCTGACCGAGAAGGCCCAGGCGGCGAAGCCTGACGACGTACTGAAGTACTCGCAGGCCGCGCTGAACCTGGCGCACACCGAAGCCACACTGGAAGCAACGCGGCGCGAAAACGCCAAGGCGGAAGCAAAGTAATGAACAGCCGTCACTGGTCAAGGCTGGTGACGGCTAACGCCTGAATTCACCGAGCAGCGCCGCTTTTGCGCTGTCCGGTGGAATGACGGGTTAGAGCGCACGGCAAAACGGAGAAAGAATATGCAAGCAGAAGAAGCGAAGGACGAAGATTTGAAGCGGCTGCTGCCATGCCCATTTTGCGGCGGCGGAATTGCCGAATTCCACGACAACGGACGGGTCTGGGCAGGCATGAAGTACAGCGATCCGATTACCGTTTCTGTGCGGCACTGGTGCGCGGAAGCGCCGGGACCGAGCCGGATGATTGAACGGATTGGGCGCGATAAGGAACAAGCTATCGAGCGGTGGAACATGCGCTCTAACGCCGGAATTGAGCGGTGAGCGAAGCGAGTCCGCTCGAATGTAGTGTTAGCGAACACGATGGAGAAAACGATGGACGAACAGCAACCAATACCAGCAGCAGAGCCGAAAGGTGACAAACGCGATTACCGGAAAGAGCTATGGATCGGCGTGGCGATCTCTGTGGCAGGAGCCTCGAACTGCAATAACTCAAGCAGCCCCGCGTCTTGGGCAAATAGTGTGCTGGCAGCATTTGACCGGCAATTCAAAGATGGGCGCTAACGGCTGAAATAACCGGCGTGGAGCGAAGCGGAACGTCCGCGTTGATTGATTAGTTAGAGCGCATTTGATGCGGAGACGGAAATATGAACATTGAAGAAGCCCTGCGATGGGTTGACAACAACTGCTATGACGAAGCAACGGTGAATCGGTTGCGCTCGCGGAAGGTGGCGCGAACACTGTCGGATGAAGTTGAGCGCCTACGCAACCAACTTGAGGCCGGAAGGAATGTGGTGAATTTAGGAATTAACTTAATGACGACCGAACAGGTTGGGCAGTGGGTTGGAGTTCGCCACTTTCTAGAAGCGGAAACGGAGATGTACTAAATGACTGACACAAGACTTGGGATTGCCATAGCAGACGAAGCAGGTATACACGACGCGCCAACGGTTGTTACTTGGACAGAGATATTCAAGCTGATTGATGTGGCGAGAGAGTACGAAAGGAAGCAGTGCGTGAAAGCGTGTGAGGACGAGCGGATAGGGACAGGCAAACACGATCACGAGACTGACCGCGCATACGACAGAGCATTGGATGATGTGGCAAAGGCCATACGGATGCGCTCTAACGCCTGAATTCAGGGGCGATGCGCGGCTTTATCGCGCAGCGTCCCCTGGAATGACGGGTTAGCCGTCGATGATACGAAGAAAGGACGAACGTGGAACACATGAACGAAAACGCTGAAGAAGAATGGAACCGGGCGCAGGACGCAAAAGAATTTGAATTCATGCGGGATAACCCTCCACCAGTGCTAGATGCCTGCTGCGGAAGCCGGATGATGTGGTTTGACAAGCAAGATGAACGGGCGCTGTTTATTGACAAGCGCCGAGAGCGAATTGAGATGAAGCCCGACAAAAGCTACCCAAGCGGCTGCGTAATAGACGTGGACCCTGATATGCAACTTGATTTCACATGCATGCCGTTCAGCAATAGCGCGTTTTCGCTTGTTGTATTTGACCCTCCGCATCTTCAGCGTGAAGAGGCCAAAGGTTGCCTGACGTACAAATACGGCGTGCTGAACGGAGACTGGCGGGCGATGCTGCGCGATGGCTTTGCCGAATGCTTCCGCGTGCTGCGGCCTGAGGGGGTTTTGATTTTCAAGTGGGCAGAAACCGAAGTGCCGCTGCGTGAAATCTTGGCGCTTACCGACGAAAAGCCTCTGTTTGGGCATAAGTCAGGAAAGCAGATGGGAACGCATTGGGTGACGTTCATAAAGGTGCCAAAAGTCGGCGCTGGCAAGACGGCTAACGCAGAGCTAAGGGGCCGGCCGCTTGCGGACGGTCCCGCTTGAGCGCTGGGTTATGCGGCGCGGAGGATGAGAGATGGAAAAGCGAACCGTGTTTTTCACGATGGTGATGCACCCGGCAACAGGATGGACGAGGGTTGGGAATGCGTACCCGTCGCGCAAGGCCGCTGCCGACTGGCTGCCGTTTGTTCGTGGAGCGTGGCGCGGCCTGCGGGCGAAGGTATCGCAATGCACGGTGCGCCTTGATGGCGGCAAGGTCTGCGAGCAGTCGCGGCGCTTGCTGGATGAGAAGTACAACCTTGACGCATAACGTAGAGCTAACCGGCGCTGCGCCCCACGGACAGCAAGCGAAGCCACAGGAGGCAGAGAAATGACGAACGAAAAGACGACCAATGGCGCAGCGTCCGCGTTGAGCGCCGGGTTAGCGCCCACGACGCTATGCTGGAACTGCAACACGGCATACCAGACGGATGCGCGCCAATGCCCAGGCTGCTGCGCCACAAACGCCAACAAAGACCTTGCGAGCGCGCAGGAAGAAATGCAGGACAAGACGCAGATTGACCACGACTGGAAATGGGTAAGCGATTGGTACGGCGACCCTGAAGTGGTGAACGGAACCGCCGATTGCTCGCACTGGAAATGCACGCGCTGCGATTCGGAGGACTGCGAAGACGAGCCCCCCGGCCCGTATGAGGACTACTGACATGGGCGCTAACGCAAAATTAACCGGCCTTGCGCCGGGAAAGGACGATCAATGAACCACGAACCGTTCATGGCGCAAGGTCCGGTTGAATGCCGGGTTAGGCCGCTTGTTGTGGTGCAGAAAGTGTGGGTGCAGGTATCTGCCGACTACGACGCGGTAGCGAGGACAAGAACGATCGCCGTAACGCCAGAGACGACTATTGGCGAAGTGATGCGATGGGCTGCTGCGGGGAACGTTCTGGGGCGCGGTGACGTTGTGCTCACGGAGCAGGACCATGCGGCCTAACGCTAAATAGGGCACCTATTTGATCCAAAGTTTTCCATAAAAAACAGAATTCACACAAGGAAACAAAGGTGTTTTTACTAAACGAAAAAGCAAAAGCATCAATAAGCAAATGCGAATAATCCTATCCAATCCCGCAGCAAAGCGGGTCGCACAGCGAGAAATCGAAAACGCGCCGCACGGCTTTATCTGCACCCTGGCCGAGCCGCCGCGCAACCTGAACCAGAACGCCTGCCTGCACGCCACGATTGCCGACATTGCCAGTCAAAAGCAATGGGCCGGCGAATACATGGACGTTGAGGCATGGAAGCGGCTACTGACGGCGGCATGGTGCCGAGCTACACAGCAGGGCGCAAAGATTGTCCCGGCGCTGGATGGATACGGATTTGATGTGATTTATCGACGGACATCAACGCTATCAAAGCGCGAGTGCGGGGAATTGCTGGAATACGTCACAGCCTGGGCGGTCGATAACGGGGTGCGGCTGAGTGCGCCGGAAAGGATGACTGCGTGACATGCGAACCATGCACTTATTCGCCGGAATTGGTGGCGGACTCCTTGCAGACCTCATTCTCGGTCACACGCCAGTTGTCGCTGTTGAGTGGGATGCTTACGCCTGCCAAGTTCTCAGAGAGCAAGCCGCAGTCGCATGGCGATTGCTCGGAGGTGAATGAATGAACGCTCCCGAGCGCCTACCGCTAAAGCTGAAACGCTGCCGCTACTGCAAGGCGCAATTCACGCCGGTTCGCCCGATGCAATCGGTTTGCGATTGGTCCTGCGGCCACGCCCTGATTCTGAAGCGCAAGGCCGACGCCGACGCAAAGAAGGTGAAAGCTGAAACGCGGGAGCGGAAGGAAAAGCTAAAGCGCCGCGCCGACTGGATCAGGGAAGCGCAGCAAGCGGTCAACGCCTGGGTGCGTGAGCGAGACAAAGACCTACCCTGCATCAGTTGCGGACGCCACCATCAAGGCCAGTACCACGCCGGGCACTATTTATCCACAGGGGCGCGGCCAAACCTCCGATTTGATCCGACCAACATCCACAAGCAGTGCCAGCCATGCAACACGCACCTCAGCGGCAACCTGCTGAACTACCGCATCGGCCTGATAGCCAGAATCGGCCTACAAGCCGTCGAAGCCCTAGAGGCAGACCAAGAGCCGCGCAAGCACTCAATCGACGAACTGAGGGCGCTACGTGACCTGTACCGCTGGAAATTGAAGGAATTGAAGCGTGACCAATGAACCCAGATCCTGCAACGGCTGCATCTACTCAACCCAAAAAAGGAAATATCTTCAATGGAGAGCGTACTGCAACAAATTCCACAGTCTGCGCGATATGCGCTGCATCGACTTCCGAGCTTCCGGCGAACAGACGAAGCCGGCGAAAACGACTCCGCTCTACAAGGAAACAGAATGCAATCGTGGGTAATTCCGCTTGAGGCCGACCGGGTGCTGTGCATCTGGGGCGAGTACAAGCGCAATGAAGGCGGCGCGGTAACGCTCGGCTATCCGAAGCGTTCAGCCGGCCTGGTGAGCGGCGGCGCATCGACAGAGGACAGTTTTGACGAGTTGGTCGAAGCCGCCGACCGTCGAACCGGGGCCATAGCCGACGCGATCCTTGACCAGATGGGCAGGGACGGAAGCCATGCGCGGCATGTCCTGGCGATCTGGAATCGCTACCTTAGCGACGTAGCGAGGTTTCGCGGGAATCCTTCGCAGATGCTTGCCGAGGGATGCACGGTGTTTTTGATTGAGGCGCGGCGGAGGGGGATTGCGGTATGATCGTTTTAGGCATGCAGTGCTGCAAGACCGCAGCGAGAGAGCGCGGCAATAGGCCGTTCGTCGGGTGGCACCGGAATGCATGCACCAATGACGCGCCGCACAATCGAAAGGTGTTGACATTGGTAATGGAATCCGTATCCTTTGCGGCGGCGAGCACACCCGCGCCCAAAGAAAGCCGCTTGATCTTCGGATCGGCGGCTTTTTGCATTTCAGGCACTCCGCGCCTAGCAGCACTCAAAGGATATATGCAGCCTATCGTGGGCTAGATCGGAACGAATCCACGAGACTCCGGGCCTTGACCCAAGCCGCGCCCCTAAATTCTATGGGGCGCACCAAACCAGCTATGTACTGACATTGCAGCACTCGACGCCGGAGAAAGTTCGGGCGGCAGGGCGGTTAATCCTCGATATGGATGCTGGCAATACGGAGTAGTCCCCTTTCAGTCTCAACCTGCTTTCCTTGGTAGAGGTCAGGGGGTATGGGTCACGGCTTAAAGCATGAATATCAGTAAATCAGCACGTAGCATAAACAGTACATAGTAAAATCGCTATATACAGAAAGCACTACGTAGTAAAACTGGAATATACGAATCCGCTAATATAAGCAGCATCTAAAGCAGCCTGCCTTGCCACACTTCCCCCTCGGCGCGTTATTCCCCTTTCGCCCCGAACCCTCCCTCGGGCGAGGCAGGCTCCTTTAGACGCTAAACGGACTAGGACGTACCTAGGTCGCTCTAAGGAGCAGGAGTCATGGACAGCAAAATACTGAAGCCTGCTGGCCGAAAACCGCCCAATGCTGGCAAGGGCCGCGTAAAGGGCGTAAAAAACAAGACAACCCGCACGGCGCTTGAAGCAATCTCGCTCGCGGCTGAAAAGCTAGGCGGGGCCGATCGGCTGTACTCTTGGTCGCAAGAAGCGCCCGAGAACGAAAAGGTATTTTGGGGAACCATTTACCCAAAGTTGCTCCCGCTCCAAGTCACAGGGGCCAATGGCGGCTCGCTGATCGTGCAACTTGCCGGCGCTGATGGCCGACTTTAAGCTGACCGCTCGGCAGGAACAGGCTAACGACCTGCTCGGCAGCGGTTCGACTCACATCATGCTGTTCGGTGGCTCACGCAGCGGCAAGACGTTCCTGCTTGTCCGCGCCGTATGCGTTCGGGCGATCAAGGCGGCGAAGTCTCGGCATGCCATCCTGCGATTCAGGTTCAACGCGGTCAAGGCTTCCGTAGTGGCTGACACGTTCCCGAAGGTGATGGAACTGTGCTTCCCTGCGGTCAAATACGAAATGAACCGCACGGATTGGGTAGCCAAGCTGCCGAACGGCTCTGAAATCTGGTTCGGTGGGCTGGATGACAAAGAGCGCACCGAGAAAATCCTCGGCATGGAGTTCGCCACCCTGTACCTGAACGAGTGCAGCCAGATCCCCTACGGATCTGTGGAAACGGCTCTAACCCGCCTGGCGCAGAAAACGACGCAGACGATTGACGGCAAAAGCGCGGAGTTGAAGCCTCGGGCTTACTACGACTGCAACCCGCCGAGCAAGGCGCATTGGTCCTATCGCGTGTTCAAGGAAAAGCGGCATCCTGACACGCGGGAGAATCTGAAATTCCCCGATGACTATGGCTCAATGCAGATCAATCCGCGTGATAACGTGGAGAACCTGGCCGAGGGCTACATCGATAATAACTTGGCTTCGCTGTCAGCTAGGGGCCGTAAGCGGTTCCTTGAGGGCGAATTCGCTGATGCAACGCCGAACGCGCTATTTACTGAGGAATCCATAGACCGCTGGCGCGTGACCGATGGCGTGCTGCCTGACATGGTGCGCGTAGTGGTGGCTGTTGATCCTTCTGGCGCTGACGATCAGGACAACGCCGACAACGACGCCATTGGTATCGTGGTGGCGGGGCTTGGGACTGATGGCATTGCCTACATTGGGCCGGATTTGACCGTTAAGGCAGGGCCGGCAACGTGGGGCCGGGTGGCGACAGACGCCTACGACAACCATGCAGCCGATGCAATCGTAGGGGAAACTAACTACGGCGGCGCGATGGTTGAGCATGTCATCAAGACCTGCCGGCCTCGGACCACGTTTATCAAGGTCACAGCATCACGCGGCAAGGTTCAGCGTGCGGAGCCGTTCTCGGCGCTGTACGAACAGGGCAAGGTGCGGCACATCGGGTATCTGCGCGAGCTTGAGGACGAGTTGATCGCCTTCAGCACCTACGGCTATACCGGGGACAGAAGCCCGAACCGCGCCGACGCAGCAATATGGGCATTGGCCGCGTTGTTCCCTGGCATCGTGAAGCAGAAGAAAACGCCGGCAGAGAAAGCGGAATCGCATCAGATTCACTCGGATCATGGGTGGATGGCATGATTACCGCGCTTTGTCCTGATTGCTGGCTGTATCACGCGCCTGGTGCTAATTGCAAGGAAGCAAACGCACTCGGGCAGGCGTGGTTAGTTAAGCCGCCTGTCGATTCGCCGCCGATTGAACCGCCAGCGGAAGCGCCGGCCAAACGCAAATACACAAGGAAGCCGAAATGCAGCTAGGCCAGCGCAGGCACGAAGGCGCGAGCCTTGAGCTTTCCGTATCGGAAGCCCTGCCCAGGCACCTTGCCTGCATCATCGAAATCAGCCAACTACAGACGCCCAAGCTACTGCGGCGCATGGGGCTGGCAACCGATCTGCTGCTTCAGGTCTGCGACGAAGCCGACGCCGAGGGCGTGGTTCTCATGCTGATGCCTGACGGCGAAGATTGGCTTGAACAATGGTATGCCCGATTCGGATTCGCCACGATACAGACTGAGCCTGTCGTATTGATGGCGCGCCCCCCAAACCTATCCGCAGTGATGCGCCAGGAACCCAATGAGCGAAAATACGACTGACGAATCGGCAGATAGCACCGTCGAAACGGCCAAGAAGCGCTTCAAGCGTTCACAGGAGTATTACGACCGTTCGCGCATTTTGGCCGTTGAGGACACGAAATTCGCCTTGGGCGACTCCGATAACGGCTGGCAATGGCCGGACGATATTCGCAACGCTCGCAAGCTGGACAAGCGCGTATGCCTCACGGTCAATCTGACGGCACAGCATTGCAACCAGGTCATCAACAGCATCCGGCAGAACCGCCCGAGCATCAAGGTTTCGCCGGTCGATAACGGTGCCGACAAGAAAACCGCCGAGCTTCTTGGGGGGTTGATCCGCAATATTCAGGTTTCGAGTGCAGCAGATGACGCGCACGACGTAGCCGCCGAGCATTCAATCTATGGCGGCGAGGGCTATTGGCGCATCGTCACCGAGTACGAGACTCCGGACAGCTTCAATCAGTGCCTCCGCATCAAGCCGATAAGCAATCCGAACATGGTTTATTTGGACCCTGACTGCAAAGAACTGGACAAGTCGGATGCTCAGTGGGGCTTCGTGTTCGAGGACATCACCAAGGAAGAATTTAAGCGGGAATATCCCGGCATTGATCCCGAGTCCTGGGCGAACGACGAGCGCATGGCCGGATGGTTTGACGACGAGAACGTCCGGATTGCGGATTACTACTACCTGACCTATGCCGACGATACCGCCTGCCTCCTGAGCGATGGCAGCACGGCGCTGAAGTCACGCCTTCCACAAGGCGCGGTGGTGGTTCAGGAGCGCAAGACCAAGGTAAAACGCTGGACTTGGTGCAAGCTGGTCGGTGGGCACGAAACGCCGGTCGACAAGGTGGAATGGCTCGGGGACTACCTGCCAATCATCGCTTGTATCGGCAAGGAAGTGAATGTCAACGGCGAGATAGTCCGCAAGGGCTTGGTGCGGGATCTCAAAGACCCTGCGCGCATGGTCAATTTCAGCTATTCCGAGACTGTCCAAAGCCTGGCGCTGCAAAACAAAGTGCCGTACATGGCGGCGACCGAGGCCATCGAGGGCTATGAAAGCATCTGGAAGGCCGCGAACCTTGAGAACCGCGCCTATTTGCCCTACAACGCCTACGACGATGAAGGCAAGCCACTTCCGAAGCCTGAGCGCCAGCCGCCGGCCATCCTGCCAGCTGCGCAAGTGGATCTGCTGCACCTATCGACGGAACAGATGCGCGCCGCCAGTGGGCAGCAGAATGCGAACTTCGGCATCAGGTCCGAGGCCGCGAGCGGAGTGGGCATTCAGCGCCTCAAGGTGCAGGGCGAAATGGCAACCTTCCATTTCCCTGACAACCTTGCTCGGGCGCTGCGGTATGAGGCCAAAGTCCTGATTGACCTGATCCAGAAGTATTACGACACGCCCCGCGTTGTTCGGATTCTCGGGCTGGATGGGCAGGAAGAAGAAGCGCACCTTGACCCGGCAGGCCAAGCCTACGCCGAGGCTCAGGGGCAGACCGAGGAAGAAGTCCGCAAGATATTCAATCCCACGGTCGGGCGCTACGATGTGGTGATCGACACGGGGCCGGCGTATCAGACGCAGCGGCAAGAAGCCTTTGCCGCGCTGTCGGACATTGCCGCGCGCAATCCCGCCTTGATGCAGGTAGCCGGCGATTTGATTATGCGCGCCGCCGATTTCCCGATGGCGAACGAACTGGCCGACCGGCTGGAAAAGACGCTACCGCCTGGATTGCAAGACAAGAAGGGCCAGCCGCAGATTCCGCCCGAGGTGCAGCAGCACTTGCAGCAGGCTGACCAGATGGCGCAGATGGCCGCGCAGCACATTGATGAACTGACGCAGCAACTTGAACAGGCCAAGCAAGGCACCGAAGCCGAGATGATGAAGGAACAGGCCAAGAATCAGCGCGAAATGGCCGCTCTTGAGGCCAAGTCGCAGCAGGCCATGCAACAAGCTGAAATTGACGCGCAGATCGCCATACGCAAAGCGGCGATTGAGGCCGACACGAAAAAGCAAATCGCTCAGATGGAAATTGAGAGCGAGGAAGAACTCGAAGAAATGCGCGGGTATTTCCAACTGCTCGCGGCGCGCAAGGAACCGGCTACCGATGGGCTGCGCGCTGACGTTGAAGGCGAATTCCAGCCGGAGGCAATGGAGCTTCCGAGGATCATCAAGCGCAAGATAATCAAGATGCAAGCCCCGAGCGGAGCGGTTTATACCGGGTCCATTGAGGACGACGAAGGCGAAGGGATGATGCAGTAATGGCCGCTTACGTCAAATATCAGCTAGGAGTCGAAAAACTGGCAGAAGGTGGAAACTGCCAAACGGATACATGGCAAATCATCCTGTCCAACACGGCTCCGAACGTCGCTACTGACACCACGGCGGCGAGTGCCACCAAGGGATCATCCAGCGCATCAAGACCGCTCAACCTGAACAAGCCGCAGAGATTCAGGACGAAGCACAAGACATATCGCAGGAGTTACAGGACGCTATTAGCCGTCTTGAGATTGCTGCCGATGCTTTTGAACAGGCGATGAAGGTCAAGCAGGCGCAGAAGGCACAGAAACAGGCTCAGGAGCTTCAATCCTTGCTGATTGAGGCTCAGTTACAGGCAGAGATATTGCAGCAGCAGGTAGAAGAAATGGATGTCGCCTTTGTGATGTTCATGCTTGCCGCGCACTTGTAGTTCCGCAGTCCCTAACCCGAGGGTATCGGGTGACTTCGCATCGCCGTGAGGCGACCGAAAGGAAGTAATCATGTCAGACGAAGCAGGCGCAGTATTGGCCGAAGTAGAACCGGCAGCAACCACGGAAACGGTTGCGACTCCCGCGCAGGAAACTCAGGCCGCGCCGGAAGTAAAGACTGAGGATGCACCGGCAAAGACGTTCACGCAGGCCGAACTCGACGCCATCGTGCAAAAGGAAAAGGCTAAGGCAGCACGCATAGCCGAAAGCAGGGCCATGAAAGCGCGCATCGAGGCGCTGGAAAGCCGACTACCGCAGCCGACTCAACCCGAGCCGCAACGCTCCGACCGTCCGACTCGTTCGCAATTCGCGGACGATGATGATTACGTCGAAGCCATGACGGATTGGAAGATCGCGCAGCGTGACAAGGCAGTCCGAGCCGAGACAAGCGCAAAGCAAGCGCAGCAGTTGCAGGACAAGACCGAAACGATTTACGGGGAAGCCCAGAAGATCGCCGGATTTGACCGCGAAGCCTTTGACGAATTGCCACTCACTCACGCAATCGCGGCGGCGCTCGTTGATAGCGATGCTCCTGCAAAGCTGATGCACTTCATGGCAGGCAATCCCGAGGAAGTTGAACGTATCTCGAAACTGCCGCCTGCCCGACAAGCTGCTGCCATTGGCAAGCTGGAAGCGAAGCTAGACGCTGCGCCTCCGGTAAGCAAAGCACCTCCCCCGATGAAGCCGGTTGGCTCTCGGGGTGCTGCATCCAATTCAGACCTTGGAAGCGCGAGCATGGACGAATACATCGCCCAACGCGCGAAACAGGGCGCGAGGTGGGCGCAGCGGTAAAGAACACGGTCTAACGCAGGGATGCGCCGACCGTTCCATTAATGCCGTGAGGCACCGTAAAAAGGAATCATCGTGGCCAACACTTTAGTCACTTGCAGTATCGTCGCCAAGGAATCCCTTGCGATTTTGGAGAACATGCTCGGCTTCAGTTCGAGCGTCAACCGTGATTGGGAAGATGAATTCACCGGCAACATGTCGCGTGGCTACGCTCCCGGCACGACCATCAACATCAAAAAGCCGCCGCGCTACACCTACCGCGCTGGCCGTGTCGCCGTTCCGCAGGCGACCGTTGAAACGACCGTGCCGATTACCCTGTCTCAGGGTGGCGCGGATCTGAACTTCACTTCCGGCGAGCGCACTTTGTCGCTTACCAAGCTGGAATCGAAGTTGCAGGCCGCCGTCGCTGCCGTTGCCAACGAAATCGACCGCCAGGGCTTGTTCATGGCGTACCAGAGCACGTTCAACGCTCTCAACACTGCCGGCACCGTGCCGAGTTCCCAAGCCAACGCCCTCGCTGCCGTCACCGGCATCAATCAGCGCCTGGACGAAATGGGCGCTCCGCGTGACAAGCAGCGTTCCCTGATCCTGAACCCGTCGATGAACGCTGCTTTCATTCAGGGCTTCGCCGGCCTGTTCAACGCCTCGGACAAACTGAGCAAGCAATACGGCTCGGGCATGATGGTGGATTCGCTCGGTCTGTCCTATTCGATGGATCAGAACGTCGCGACTCATACCAACGGCGCGGCTACCGCTACCAACATCAGCGGCGCGGGTCAAACCGGCGCTTCTGTGACTGTGGTTGCTGTTGCTGGCGGCACTCTTACCAAGGGTACGGTTATCACTCTGCCGGGTGTGTATGCGGTCAACCCGCAATCGCGTCAATCGACCGGCGTACTGGCTCAGTTCGTTGTGACCTCTGATGTGGCTCTCGGCGCGACTTCGATTCCGATCAGCCCGTCGATCGTTACTTCGGGTGCGTTCCAGAACGTCACTGCATCCCCGACCAACGGTTCGCCGTATGTCATTTGGGGTTCCGCTTCGACCGCTTACACGCAGTCGATCGGCTTCCACAAGGATGCCTTTACGCTGGCCTGCGTGCCGATGTGGGCACCTCCCGGCGGCAAGGGCGTTATCGACGTGGCGCAGGAAAGCTACAAGGGCATGAACATCAAGGTTACGGAATTCTATGACGGGGTGAATGACAACTCCATCATGCGCCTTGATGTTCTTTTCGGCTGGGCTGAGACCTACCCCGAACTGTCCTGCCGCTACTACAGCGTTTAATCGAAAGGAACTGACATGAGTGTTACTCTCTCCCGCGCCTATGGCAATTTTATCTCTGGTGCCATCGTTGAACTGGATGCCGCAACCGAATCTGCCTTGGTTGCTCAAGGTCTGGCGGTTTATACCGGCACTGGTTCTACTCCCCCTAACCCGGCCCTTCAGCCGACCTACGCCCAACAAGCTCCGCAAGGTGCTTACACGGCTGGCACGTACTGCCCTGCGGTTGTCTCCAACATCCCGATTGGCTCCGCTGCCCTGACCGGCTACGAAACCAACGGCGTTGCTCAGACCGCATTCAAGACCAACGTGACGGAAATCTTCACGCCTGGTTGGAATACGTGGACGGGTGCTTCGTACCTTAACGGTACGGGTGTCGGTACGGACAAGGCTGTTATTTTCCTGTTCGACACTAACGGCAAGCTGATCGCTAACACGGCGATTGCTGGCACGACCAACGCGGCTGGCGCTTCGGTGTTTGAGAAAATTGCGTTCTCGACCCCGATCACCCTGCCGCCTGGCCGTTACTTCCTTGGCCTGTGTCTTGACGGCACGACCGTTACCCCGCGCCACGTTCTTGCGGCGTTTGGTGCGGAACCCCGCTCCGTTGAAGTGGCGACCGTTACTTCGTTCGCTGCTGCCCTGACGACTCTGACTGCCGGTATTACCGTACCGACCAGCTTCGTCACCGCCAAAGCTCCGATTATGCAGTTGTATAGCTAATCGGCAGGTGGTTTTTAGCTACCCCCTCACAAGGGGGGGTAGTTATAAAGCTACTTCAAACGAGGAAATCATGGCCGGTCTTTGGGATGCGCTCAAGCAATACATCGGTGATGCTCTGCCGGGTGGTGCGCTCAATCCCGAGACTGAGCCGGTTGCAAAGCAGGCGAATTACCTGTCGGGAATTCTCGACCCTGCATCACAGGTGAGCCAAGACGCGACGAACTGGCACAAGCGCACGCAGAACGGCTTGATGGATCAACTCGCAGGGCGCGACACGCCGGAAGCGGAACAGGCGTATCAGACGATGATGATGGCCGCAGGCATGGCACCGATAGGCATGACCGCATGGCACGGTTCCCCGCACAAGTTCGACAAGTTCAGTCTAGACAAGATTGGAACGGGCGAGGGGGCGCAGGCTTACGGGCATGGGTTGTATTTGGCTGAGTCGCCGGATGTTGCTAAAGGCTATCAAGAAAAACTGTCCAAAAGCGTAAGTGTTCAAGGACGAAAACTGGATTCGATTCCGGCTGACGGGCCACTTGCTAATGCTCATAACAGCGTAATAACTAACATTCAGGGCGGCATGAAGCCGGAAGACGCTATCAGAGCAGCCGCTAAATATTGGGATGACGCATCCAATGAAATGCTTGGTTTCATGCAGTCAAATCCTGAACTTGCTTCGCATATCAAAAAAGAGGCGTCGTCACGTGCTGATATAGCTAAACACGCTAAAGCAATGAATCCCGCGGACTTCTATCTTGATCCCGGCAACCTCTACAAAACCGACATCCCCGACGAAGCAGTAGCCCGCTTTCTGGATTGGGATAAGCCGCTGAGTCAGCAGGCGCCGGAAGTGCAGGCGGCATTGAAGCCGATACTCGGGAATAAATATAAAGATTCACTATATGGACAAGATGTTTGGGAGGGTCTTGTTAGATCGAATTACAACAAAGTGCCGGTAGTACAGAAAGCGGACGGGGCATATTTGGAAACGGGGAAAAGATTCGGGATGTCATCCGATCAGTTACAGCAAGCAGGCATCCCCGGTATCCGCTACCTAGACGGCGGCTCACGCGGGGCCGGTCAAGGTTCGTCTAACTTCGTCGCCTTCGACCCCGAAATGATCCGCATCCTTGAGCGCAACGGGCAGGCAACCGGGTTGCAGCCGTGGAAGCCCGGCGAATGGAAGCGATAAACAGGTGAAAAAATGACCACAACCACAGCCGCCGTAATCATCGAGGACGCGCTCAAGGAGAATTTGATTATCTCCGAAGGCGAGACTCCCTCCGCGACGATGTACGCGGACGGCCTTCGCATGCTCAACAGGCTATGTGATACGCTGTCGAATAACGATGACTTTGCCTATTACGCCTCGCAGTACAGTATGTCGATGACCGGGCAAACGTCATTCACTATCGGGCCATCGGGTGCCGACCTGACCGCAGCGCGACCGATCCGGATTGATACTGCCGTCGTGACTCGTTTGGGCATCACCTACCCCGTCAAGGTCATCGACAATCAGCGTTACGACGAATTGACGCTCAAGACGCTGACGGGCGCGAATACTGCCGCTATCTACTACGAAGGCACCTACCCGAATGGAACGGTCTATTGCTACCCGCTCTCGACCGGCTGCACGCTGCAAATGCGAGTGCTGAATCAGGTGAAGAACTTCGCGGCGACCACAACGCAGATTGACATGCCCGAGGGCTACGAAGATTTCCTGATGCTCGGGCTTGCTGTTCGCATGGCTCCGAGCTATGGCCGGCCGGTCAATCCAGATACACGCCAAGCCTACAACCGCGCCAAGAAACTTGTGATGAACACGAACCAAGTCGTTCCCACGATGGATCTGCCTAACGCGGTGATGGGCAAGTCTGGATCGTCCTACGCTGCCTTCATGTCAGGAGATTAGCCAGCGTGCGCCTCCCAATCGCCTCCCCGCTGGTTAGCCGCGACGGTGCAGCTAATAAGGACGCACGTCTTACGAACATGTTGAAGGAGTCGGACGGAGGGCGTGAGCTTGCGGTGACTCGACCAGGGTTGAACCTACAAGTTGATCTTAGTGGGGTAGGTAACGGATTGGTAGTTTTCAACGACGAATTGATCGGGGTCTATGGTACAACTGCCTATTTGTTGAGTCCGTTTGAGACGATTAGCGGCGTGATGCCTACTGCCGGTTCGTTTTGGGCTGCTCCTGTATGGAATGGGACAGTATATTGCAGCGTTGCTGCCTCCACGGCATACGCGGCCATATCGACAGACGGAAAGGGTTGGCGTAGAACATCGCTTCCAGTCTCTCGGGGGTGGTGTGCCGTTGAGTGGAATGGATCCGTCTTTTGTGCGATTGCAGGAAACGTTGCCACGGACAAATGCGCGACATCTCCAGACGGGATCACATGGACTGAGCGCACCATGTCCTCGACACACGCATGGAGTGAGATTGCGTGGGATGGCACGGCTTTTTGTGCAACTGTTGCTGATTCAACTGTTGCTGCCGTGTCTGCTGACGGAGTCACCTGGTCTGACGTAACGCTACCCAGCGAATCTCACGGTGGCATTTGTTCTATAGACAACACGCTTCTAGTGTCGCCTAAGCGGTATCAGGCTTCAGACTTTGTAAGCATTTCAGCAGACCAGGGCGCTACATGGTCGCAAGTGGCAATCTCGGGGTTGAACACAAACAACGGATATAGTTTCGGAGTGTTTGGTGACAGGGTTTTCCTGTTTCCCTCATCGTATAACGTACAGACAACGACAAGTAGCGCATTTGTGTCGAATGATTTTGGGATGACTTGGGAATCAATGTCGATCCCCCCTGTTGATTATGTGTCGAAAGGTGCTGGTAATAGCTATAGATTCGTTACCACCGGATCTGTTGCCAGCAGTGCGCCGCCTATCTCTATAGGGTTAACAACCACCAATGGCGAAACCTGGGACACCTTTGATTTACCCCAGACGGACGTTATTGGGACATTAGTAGATGACATCTGGAACGGTGCAGGGTCAGACGGAAACGGATTCGCACTGGTTACGTTTTCATATGGCGGCGCTGCTTCAATCCCCAATTTAGTAACTATTGGCACTGTGTCTGGCACACACTTCGATTTCGCGCAATCCACATTATGAGCCAGCTATTTCTAAAAACTAAAACCACCGGTTACTACATGGTACAGAAGGCGAATCAGTTAATCTATTCGCAACTGTTCTCAAACCCTGCATGGGTTCCGACAAGCTGTACACTTACTAGTGGTCAGACTGACCCGAGTGCAGGTACAGAAGCCTTCACCATGACAGCAACGGGAGCAAATGCAACGCTGCTCCAATCTGTCGCGGTTAGTGACACATTGAATCGTGTGTTCTCGCTCTACATCAAGCGCAAGACAGGTGTGGGCAATGTCTATATTGCTGTCGATGACGGAACTTGGGTGCTGAAGGCTATAACTGGCGCATGGGTGCGCTACGACACCTATATCACTGCGTCCGGTACGGTACAAGCAGGGATCAAGCTTGCTACATCCGGCGATGAGGTTTATATCGCATGGGGTCAATTTGAGGACGGCACTGTACCGACTACCTACGCCACGAACACGGCGAATCGCTACACGCTCACGCAGATCACGGACGCGGATTACCCTGGCAACACGACGCGGGGGTGTGCATTTCTCGATGGTCGATTCTTTGTGATGACGCCGAACGGCGACATTTACCAATCCGCGCTCGAGGATGCTTCAGCCTGGGGTGCCTTGGACTTCATCGGATCGCAGATTGAACCCGATAGCGGGGTGTATCTCGCCAAGTTTCAGAACTACATCGCGGCCTTCAAAGGTTGGTCGACGGAGTTCTTTTACGATGCCGCGAACGCTACGGGGTCGATCCTCTCGCCTGTGCAGAATGCCGCCTTCAAGGTTGGCTGTGCCTCCGAGGACTCCGTGCAAGAGATGGCCGGCACAATCGTATGGATGGGGCAGACGCGGGACGGCTTCGGGCGGTCCGTGTTCCGGCTCAACGGCACGGCTCCCGAGCGCATCAGCAATGATTCCGTTGAAAAGATACTCAACGCCGACTCGCTCGCCTTGGTGTATTCGTGGAATGCCAACGTAGGAAGCCACATGCTTTACGGATTGACGCTGGTGAATTCTGGCGTGTCGCTGTGCTACGACTTCTCGACGCAGCAATGGTCTTTCCTGACCTACCTGACTTCCTCCGAAATCACCAAGACCATTACAGCGGTCACAGCGGCAGGCGTAGTGACTTCGGCGGCGCACGGCTACTCTGACGGCGACATTGTTCTAGTTTCCGGAACGATATACTTCGACGGCTGGCAAGTCGTTTCCAGCGTTACGACCAACACCTTCACCGTGCAGGCCACAGGTTCAGCGTTCAGCGGCTCGGCCTCCTGCGTCAAATACTCGGAGTCATGGTTCCCGATCCTCGCATCAACCCGAGCGAACGGCGTGCAGTACATGCAGCACTACTCCAACGGCAATTTGTTCGTGATGGATCAGACGGCCTATCGTGATGATGTTGGGGCTATTGCTGCGCGAGCCAGAACGCCGAAGTTTGACGGCGGAAGCTCCAAGCCTAAGAGCATGGGCGAGGTTGAATTGGTGGGCGACAAGATTGATTCCGTTGCCGTGATTCGCTACACCGACGACGACTTCGCCAGCTTCGCCGGATTCCGGTCGGTCAATCTGTCGGCCAATCGCTCGCGGATTTCGCGCCTGGGGCAGTTCAGCCGGCGCTCATTTGAAACGCTGCACGTAAAGAACGCGCTCCTGCGCCTTGAAGCACTTGAAATAGAGGTGGTCTAAATGGCATACACAGACGAAGAACTCGCACGCGAAAACGTGGGCATGGGGCAGGTGATTACCCGCACGCCTGCACAGATCGCGGCCTACCGCGCACAGATGCAGGGCGATCAACTGACCGGCAACGCCTTGCAGTCGGCCATGTCTCGCGGCAACCCGTTTGCTGTACCGACCTTCAACGCGGAAAACCGCTTCGACTCCGCGCTGACTGACTCAGGCAACCGCGTCAATGCGCTGCTGGACAATCCCGATTCGATCAGCCAATCCGCAGCCTACAAGTTCCGGCTTGGGCAGGGCATGGAAGCCTTGCAACGGTCCTTGGGTGCAAAGGGCTTGCTCAACTCAGGCAACCGCCTGACGGCCATGAACGACTACGCACAGGGCGAAGCATCGCAGGAGTACGGCAACCAGTTCAACCGGCTTGCAAGCCTGTACGGGCAGAACGCACAAGGCTACATTGGCGACAAGAACGCGAACACCGCGCAATTCTCGGCGCAATCTGGAGCCTACAACACGGCTCAACGGAACAACGATGCCGCGCAACTCGGATGGGGCGAAATGAGCATGAACAGCAAGAAGCCCGGCATGAATCCGATTTATCGCTCAATTTCGCAAATCGGCGGCGATCCCTTTAGCCCGAACTATGGGGTTTACTGACATGGCAAACCGGCTCGACTCCATGCTTACCGAAAAGCAGCGGCTTGCAATGATGGGCAACCCTGACGCCGAAAACATGAGCGTACTGGCACGCACGGCTTCAATTCCCGCCATGCCCGAGAACTATATCCAGAACTCGGGAACGGGTGCCGTAACCAGCCTGGACGAATTCGCGCAGCCTAACGCGCTCATGCGCCAGATGCAGCCGGCGCTTGATTACAAGTCGGGGCCGGTTGAAATGGGCGGGATGAAAGGCTACCGGCTGGCCGGCGATCCTTTTACGGTGCAGATGGCAGACGGCTCGCGCCTGAGCCTCGGGAATGACATGGAAGCGGGAATGAAGCGCGATAAAGAGCGCCTAGCTATTACCGCAGCGCAGCAAGATATTCAAAAGACCGCAGCAGAAACGCGGCTTAAACAACAAGAATTGAAAGACAAACAGAACCCGCAAAAGGTTGTTGGATTCACAAGCATGAAGGACGTTTTTGATGCAGAAAACAAACTTGCCGATGACCACAAAGGGCAGTCAAAAGACTTCATTGGCGTGCGTGACGCTTACTTACGGCTAAATACTAGCCTTGACGCTGCAAACGCATCAGCGCCGGCAACTCTTGCCGCTGCCACCACGTTTATGAAGCTTCTTGACCCTGGCTCGGTGGTACGAGAATCCGAGCTTGGTATGGCTCTCGCCGCAACAGGAACGCTTGACCGCGTACAGAACACATGGCAACGAATGCAAAAAGGACAAGTCCTTACGCCTATGCAAGTTGCCGAGTTTAAATCTGTGGCAGAAAAGCTTTATGGCGCAGCAGAGCAAAACCAAAAGGGACTTGATGAGCATTACTCGACAAGGGCCAAGGCTTACGGGCTAGACCCCGGCAGGGTTATTGGCGATTACTACGTCAAAAAGCCAAAGGTCGAACCAAAGTCACGCGGCGCTTCTGGAAGCTTTGACACTGAGCAATCCGCGCACCCCGCAGACATTCAAGAACTCTTGAAGCGGCACGGAGGCTAATCGTGGCCGAACTCGAATCACTCTATACGGCGCTGCGTAACGCCGACGCCGCAGGGGATGCAGAAGGCGCAAAGAAGCTTGCAACATATATCAGCACGCTGTCTGCCGAGCCTAGCAAGGCTCCTGAGCAATCCATAGGCCGCACGGTTGGCCTGACTGCTCGCGCCGGAATAGAGGGCGTGGGAGACACGCTTGACACACTGGCCTACCCTATCCGGTATGGCATCAACACGATAGCTAACCCGCCAAAGACCGGAAAAGAGGCGATATTCGGAAGCGCAAACGATCCAATCAAAGGCCACACAGGAACCGCGATTGCTGACTTTTTTGGGTTGCCGTCGCCTGTTGGGTCCGCTGAAAACATTGGATCAGCTGGCGCGAGGACGATGGCCGGCGTTGCTTCGTTTGGTGGTGGAGCAAAAGCACTCTCAAAATTTACCGAGAAAGCCGCAGCGCCTTTGCTTGAGTCAATGGCCGCAGCGCCAGCGCAACAGCTTACCGGCGGCGCTGCCGGTGGCATAGCAGGGGAATACACCAAAGAACACGGTGGCGATCCTGTAGCGCAGTTCCTTGCGTCATTAGCCGGTGGCTTTACCGGCGCAGCGGGTGCGGCTGCCGTAGCGCGCGGCGCTAATTTGGCAAAGTCCATATTTGCCAACGCCACCAGACCCGCAACCGACGAAACCGCGCTACGCATCAGCCTTGAAGGGATTCTAGGCAACCAGGGCATGAAGTTGAGCGACCTACCGCACCAAGTCCGCTCGCAGCTTATGGACGAAATGCGGCAGGCTCAAAAGGTCGGTGGCTCGGTTGATCCTGCGGTCATTGGCCGGCTTGCCGACTATGCCGCCGTTGGCGCAACGCCTACACGCGGCACAGTGACGCTTGACCCGATCCAGATTACCCGCGAACAGAACGCCGCAAAGCTTGGCGCAAATAGCAGCAATGAAAGCTTGCACGCGCTGGCGAACATCAAGAACACGAACAACGCCGCGCTGATAGAAAAGCTGAACAGCCTTGGAGCGAACGGAGCCTATGCCAACGATCCCTATGCGGCTGGAACGGTAGCCAGGGGCGCGGTTGAAGCGAGGGACGCAAGGGCGAAGGCGGTGGAAAACCTGCTTTATGGTCGCGCCAAAGATTCTTCCGGTAGGTCTTTGGACCTCGACCGCGAGGCATTCATCCTTGACGCATACAAGAAGCTTGCGGAAAACAACAAGGGGGCATTTCTTCCGCCCGAAGTTCAGACGTTACTAGAGCAAATCCGCGCAGGCCAGATAAACATGGGCGGCGCAAGCCATCCGGTTCCGTTCAACGTTGATGTAATCGACAACCTTAAAACGGTACTTTCATCAGCAAGCCGAGGGGCCAAGGACGGAAACACCAAGGCGGCGATTGGTCATGTTCGTGACGCGCTCGAAAATACTCCGCTGAAGGCAGTTGGCCGAACTGTTGGCGGCGATCAGGCGGTAGACCCTGCGTTGATGGCCGGCGCACAAAGCAAAGCCAACACCATGAGCCAAGAGGCTATGGATGCTTTTGACAGGGCGCGCAGGTTTGCGCGTAGCCGTCGCCAGTGGCAAGAGAGCGCACCAGGAATAGAAGGCGCTCTTGATGGCTACACGCCGGAAAGCTTCGTTAAAGACTTCGTGCTATCACGAAGCAATCGCGCCGGATTTGATGACGCCGCAACCCTGCTCAAGACTGTTGGAAAAGACCCCGGCGCAAGGGAAGCCGTCAGGCAAGCCGTGCTTGGTCATTTGAAGCAAAAGGCCATCAAGGGCGAAGATGATGTAGGTATCTTCGGCAAAGGGTTTTCCGACGAACTCCGGAACATTGGCGACCGCAAGCTAGGGATGCTGTTCTCTCCGGAAGAGGTGGCACAGCTAAAAGCAATCTCAAGAGTTAGCCGGTATGACGTTGTTCAGCCGCGTGGCTCTGCTGTCAATAACTCCAACACAGCCGGCGCGATTGGTGGATTGTTGGAGATGGTTGGCAATAACGCCTTGGTGCAGATGATTCCGAAGGTCAATAAGGTAGCGCCGTACCTAAACGCAAGGATTCAATCAAAGAGGGCGTTATCGCCTCTTGGTGCCGCTTTGGTTGAACAGGCTAAGGAACCCGTCGAGTCTCTGCCGCCTTCCGCTCTCGCCGCGCTTTTGTTGCAGCGGTAATCTTTTCGCTGACCCAGAACCACAAGGCAATCCCGCAGGACGTTCCTAGTAGTATCGGGAGGTTGCCGAAGTCGTAATCCATCAACCAAGCATAGCACAAGCCCCGCAAGGGGCTTTTTTATTGGGGTCACATGCCAAACCTAGCGCCGCCGCCGCCGAGCAATGAGCCGATCCAAGACCGTTGGCTTTATCTGCTGTGGAAGCAGGTTACGACCATCACGCCCGTTCCCGCTACCGCCTCGTCGCCTGGCACCGTTGGCAACATCGCTTTCGACTCGTCGCACCTCTACATCTGCATCGCAACCGATACCTGGATGCGAGTAGGTATCGCAACTTTCTAAGGAGTAACCATCATGGCCGATGCAGTAAAAGTAACCATCACCGATTCCGCGCAGAACATCACGGCGCACATGACCTGCATTTCTGACGGGACGGGCGAAACTGCCGTGCAGAAGATCGCTCGGGCCTCCTACGTTATCGAAGGCCGCGCGATTCAGAAATTCGGCCTTGTGTCGGTGCGCTGGTCGGTGCAGGGCTTTTCCTCTGTGCGCCTGCTGTTCGATCACACTGCCGACGATGTTTGCATGGTGATGTCCGGCAACGGTTACGACGAATTCGCGGACGGCTACGTCGACCCGAACACTTCCGGCGATGCGGTTACGGGAACCATTGGCGATGTGCTGCTGACTTCGGTTGGTGGCGTTTCAGGCGCTACCTACGACATCACTGCGGTCTATCGGAAGATCGGATAATGGACCGCAAACGCCGATTGATGGAGAACAACAACGGTTGGCCGTTGCGTAATCAGCTATTCGACGGCGCGCCTATCGCGCTTCCTCTGACGCATACCGTAATAGGTCGCGGCGGTCTTACTCCCAGCTTCACCCGCGCCACCACAGAAACCGGCCAGAAGTGGGACGAGGCAGGCTATCTCGACTTCACTGCGCTGGCAGGGGAGATGGTGTTTAAGGGGGCTAGGCGGGAGAGGAATCTGCTGGCGACTTCCTCGAAGGACTTTTCAGTAACGACTGGAATCTCACTTAATGCGACTCCGACCGCTGGTTCTGTTGTTTTCACCAACGCGAGCGCGTACAGATACAAACGGTCTCTCGCTATTCCGGGAACTAAGGTTCAGTGTAGTTGCTTGGTTAAATCTTCTGATGGAAGTAAAGCCGTTGTTGGTGTTCGTGGGTATGGGGTTGCATCTGGTGCATCAGCGGTTGAGTCTGTGGCGCTTACGACCGAGTACCAGCAAATCACCATAACCATATCAGGGGCCACGACCAATGAGGCGATTGATTTTGGATTAGAGAATCGTATCGGGATTGGCGGGGATGGGACAGCGATAGGAACCGTTGAGATAACCCAAATCCAGATCAACGACATCACCGGCGAAACCGACCAGACCACAATCCGGCCGTATGTCAGTGTAGGTGTTGAGAGCGCCCCTGCCTACCACGGCAGCATGGTAGATGGCGTCAAGTGCTACGACACGGATCGCAGCGGGAATCCTATCTCGACCTCTGGCAGCTACCCCCTCGTCGGCTATGTGCCTTGGGAGGCGCGGACGAATCTGTGTTTGCAGAGTCAGACGCTTGGAACTACTTGGGCAGCTGACGCATCAACTAGTGTAACAGCGGATCAATACGTTGCTCCTGATGGAACAACCACGATGGATAAAGTTACAAGTCTTGCTGGAACTTCTCAGCATTACTTGAAACAGGGCATTACTTTTAGCGCAGGAGTTACGACGTATTCATTCTATTTGAGGTATGTAAATAACCAATGGTGTGCGTTAGTAATGTCGAATGGTGGTGGGCTTCTTGCCGCATCTTTTGATTTACTGAATGGTGTTGTTGGGGCGTTAGGTGCAGGAACAACCTCAACCATTCAAGCAACGGCAATAGCCGACGTATACCGAGTTTCAATTACAGGAACAATGTCTGCTGGTGCTGGCTATTTGTTTATCTCCCCAAATTCCACAGATACGGCCAGCCTTCAAAACTACACAGCAGCAGGAACGGAAACTGTTGGCGCATGGGGCGCACAAGTCGAACTCGGCTCCTTCGCCACTCCGTATATCCCGACCACTACCGTCGCGGTGGCGCGGAATAAGAATGAACTGACCTACACCGGAATGGGTAGTAGCGCCGTTGCTGCTGGTTGGTGCTACGCGGAAATAAGCACTGGATGGAATTCTGCGCCACCATCAAATTACGTTGCTGTAGGTTTTGGGAATTCCATCGAGGGGATAATTGTCGGCGGAATAACAGGCGCTCCGACTGAGATTCGCGCTTACGACGGCACTAATTCTGTAACCAATACAGGAAACGCAAGTATGTATCAGTCTCCACGTAAAACGTGCATGACTTGGGGAGGTAGCACTATGAGCATTTCACAGTCTGGAGATATTGTTTCTGGAAGTTTTGATGGTGCAATGGGTTCGACAACTCTTGGAATAGGAAATAGCGGTGCGGGGTCGGCACAATGGAATGGAGGCGTTCGTAATGTCAGAATTGGCTATCGCAAACTCTCCGCATCTGAACTACAGGCGATCACAGCATGACCCACTACCACATCATCATTCAGCAAGAACGCCGCACTCAACCTGAGCGCATGGCGCAGGCCATCAGCAGCACAGTGCAGCAGGGAGAGGAATACGTTGCTGGACCAGAGCAACTGCACCACATGGGAACGCTGCCTGAGATGCTGGACGATCCTCAGTTCGTCATGGTAGCCGAGTGGAACCTAAGCGATCCATATGTCGTGGTGCATAAGGGCGACTACGCGGCGAGGAATCTGCACTTCGGCGGCTGGCCTGAGATAACACGCGAGGAATACGATGCGATACCTTCTGATTTGCCTTTGTAGCCTGGTCGCCGGCTGCGGCGATACCTTCACAACTCCGGTCAACCGGGAATACACGAAAGAGTCCGC
>OFQZ01000168.1_pt1 | contig 25392 bp, 35 predicted proteins | sample 1543011 | NCBI WGS metagenome assembly OFQZ01 (sample SAMN07774216, study PRJEB24372) | wastewater metagenome | isolation source: Exp Tend NO 0WW | collected 2016-02 | reverse complement strand
TTTATTACTATTAATTTCTAATATTTCAATAGTTCCCGGGAATGCCGGTGGAACAAAGTTTACCGAGCTTTCTACGGTAATGGTCATAGTAGAAATGGACAAGGCGCAGAAGGTGCTGACAACCGCCAAGGAGAACTCACAAAGATCAATATCTAAGGATGAAATACAAAAGATGTTAGAAAAGGCGAAAGAAGTGCTAGGCGCAACAGTTTTTTGTTCAAGTGAAGTTATTAACTAAAAGGAGAACCAAATGGAAATGAAAGCGAATGAAATAACGATTAACGGTGTTCAGTATGTAGAAAAAGGTAATGGTAATCCAGCAGAAAGTTTAAACGGAATGAAATATGTTATCGCTCGTACTTATTCGGCAGGGGTATTCGCTGGCTATTTGAAAGAAAGAAAAGGACAAGAAGTTATATTACTTAAAGCACGTCGTTTATGGCAATGGGCAGGAGCAGCAAGCCTTTCGCAGTTAGCAATGGAAGGAACTAAAAATCCTGGCTCATGCAAATTCCCTACGGAAGTCGATTCAGTCGAACTTTTACAAACGGTTGAGATTTTAGATGTCACAGAGAAAGCTCGCTTATCAATTAAAGGGGTGAAGGTATGGGAAGTCTAACAGATATATTTGATGGTTCTGGTTCTGGTTCTGGGCATGGGTATGGGGATGGGTCTGGGGATGGTTCTGGGTATGGTTCTGGGCATGGGTATGGGGATGGGTAATATAAACTAAACCACCGCAAAGCTAGGGCAATGTTCAAATTCAGAGGTAACTTATGAAGCTAAGTGAGATTTTAAAGGATTGGCCGGAAGCAAAATATATTGGTGATGTTTCGTATCGAAGTGGCTTCAACACCGCCCTCACGTACTGCGACCGAGAGATTGACCGGGAGGCGTTGTGGAAGTTAATAGTATCAAGGTCGGTTTATCACAATTTTGATAGCGATAAAGACAATTTCATTACAGTCCCGCTAAACGATTTAACAGACTTAATCATCTCCACCATGCCAACGTGGTTGAAACCAACAGAAAGGAAATAAAATGAATGAGTCTGATTATTGGATAGATAGGGCAAATAGAGATAGTAACGCAATAAAAGAAGAGCATCAAAGTCGCATGAATGTTTTAGTTGAGAATGAAGAAATGAATAAGTTTCAAATGCTTAAACCAAGAGTTTATATGGACGGAAATATGTTTTGCGTAGCGTATGGCCCAAATCCTATGGAAGGTGTATATGGATATGGTTCAACAATTATGCAGGCTATTTATAATTGGAATAAAGAGTTTGATATACCAATTGATTTAACTGCCAACGTGGTTGAAAAGGAGTGAGAAATGAAAGTTGGACTATGTTCTTATTGCAAGAATTGTAAAGTTTATAAGAAATATTGTCGCATGAATATGAAACAGTCCAGCAGTAAATTGCGGTGCAAATATTTTGAAAGGTTTATATGAAATTAGGGAGTTTATTCAGTGGCGGTGGGTTAGGTGACTTTGGCTTCATGGCTGCTGGTCTGGAAATCGCTTGGCAATGTGAGATTGATGAGTATTGTCAGAAGATATTGGAATTACGTTATCCAGAAAGCAAAAAGTATCGTGATATTAAAACTTTAAAAGGAGCAGACCTTGAGCCAGTTGACATACTTACAGGGGGATTCCCTTGCCAGCCATTCAGCGTTGCAGGAAAAAGAAAAGGCAAAGACGATAACCGTTACCTCTGGCCTGAGATGCTTCGAGTTATTAAAGAAACCCGGCCTCTCTGGATTGTTGGTGAGAATGTTGTTGGAATCACGAACTTGGCACTCGACACTGTATGCACTGATTTGGAAGCCGAAGGTTACGAAGTCTGGCCGGTTATTTTTCCATCTCACGCTCTCGGGGCGTGGCACAAAAGAGATAGGATATGGATTATTTGCAACTCCGAACACCTTAGATTCTCTCCCGAAAAAATCACCGGAGGCACTTCACAGGGAAGCGACAATAGCACGTCCGGGGAGAAGCAAACCAGCAAATCTTCGCGATCAGGTGAGCAATATGCACCTATGGCCGACGCCGGATGCAAACATGAGAGGATGCCGAAAGAATCAGAATGGGCATCAGATTACGCTACAAGATTCGGTAGGTTCTGGGATGCTGAACCCAGAGTGGGTCGAGTGGCTAATGGGGTTGCCGATCGAGTACACCGACTTAAAATGCTCGGAAACGGCCAAGTCCCTGCTTGCACGTATGTCATTGGGAAAATGATTATGGATATAACTGCCAACGTGGTTGAAAAGGATTGAGAAATGAAAAAGACTAAACGGGAAAAGTTCTTCGATATGTGCGGCGAGTATCCCGAAGATATGTTCGGAGAAGATTGGGAAAATTATATTGACGAATGGCTTGAGGAACAAGAAGAAGAAATTTATGCAAATAAGTTTGGGAGGGAGTAAGAATGAGCCAGAATGATCTTAGTCCTATGTGGATTGAAAGAGAATATAACCATCATAGAAAATTAACTCAAGATTTACGAGATGCTTATAACAGCCTTAAAGACCATGAAACTTCCTATGCTAAGGGGATATGGAAAATGTATAAAATGAGATGTGAAATAGTCGATATAATCGGAAGATACGCACAGGAGAAATAATAATATGGGCATAATTTATGAACCAGAAGATGGTAGCAAATGGTGGATTGAAGCACGTGAAAAGTGTGTCAAAATACACGATTGCAAGAACAGAGAAATAGAATTAGATAACGAAGAATTTCCTGAATTCTTGCGAGCATTTGAAAGAGCCAGAAAATTGATAAGAGTTAAAAAATCTGGTGGTACTAAACTTTACGCCAAAAATATGAAAACTATTGATGAGGCAGATGTATTTTAACTGCCAACGTGGTTAAGGAAAGTGAGTAAGAAATGAGTTTAGATTGGAAAAATTCAACGTGTGCAGATTGCCGATTTAGAGTTAAATCAGCTTGCAGAAGGTTTCCACCATTATCTTCGGTTGGAATGTTCCCACAAGTAGAACATATCCTACAAGGTGCAAATATTGATTTTAATATAGCTTGCGCTGAATACAAAAGAGTATTTACAGGAGTAAGCCCAGAAGTCCCAAAAGAAGAAGCGAATATGATTTAACTGCCAACGTGGTTAAGGAAAGTGAGTGAGAAGTGAGTTCAACAACCATAGGGGAGGAATAGATGGACGAAGGAGATCAGATTATTTTGATAGACAATGAAATTATTGAGAGAAAAAGAAGAGAAACTATTGAATATCAGAAAATGCTTCAACAGATGACCCTTAAAGAACTTAAAGAATTAAAGCTAAATCTAAGAAGAAAAATGAATAACTAACCAACGTCAATACCGATGGAGGGTGGGATTATATGCAGGGGAAAGTAAATTGTGTAGGGACGGCGGAGCTAAGTGCGAAAGCATGAACTAAGAAACCGTGAATGGGAAGATTGAGATAGTCTTCCCCCCTACTTAACACTCCGGTGGCCGTGGTCGTAACAGTAACGACATCGGTTCCCCCGAGGGATGCAGGGTGACTATACGAGTAAGTGTTGGAAACCCAAAGCGGTACACAACAAACCACATCTCGTCAAATCCCTGCCGGCCACCTAAAGAGAAAGGGTGAGATATGACTTGGGGAGTTTATTGGTTAGGATTATGTATCATTTGGGGTTTAAATTTAGTGTGGGCAATACTGTACGGCGTTATAGGAATTAGATAACCACCAACCAAACTGACCGATGAGCAAATATCCACAGAAAGGTTATAGGAAGCATATGACAAACGCCATGCCGTGCGCTCACCAACATAAGAAATTAGTAAATGCTCTATGGTGCGGAGATTGTGGAGCATATAACGAACTAGATGGTAATAACTGGCAACTGCCAAGCGGGAGGGGGGAGGAGGATATATCCATCTATGGTCAATACATTGAAAAAGACGGTAAACGAATTGAACCCAAGGATTTTTATAAGCCCCCGTCAGGCAAGACGCTGAGTTGCGATAGCATTGTCACCGAGATTGATAAATTTATTGAACGACATCCAAAAGCACAGGATATGTACGCTAATCATGGATTCGTCTGTATCAATAAAAAGAACATTCGTAAATTAGCCCTAGCCATTTTCAACGCCCAGAAAGGAACAGAGTGATGGAAGTTAAGGAAGCAATTAAGATAGCTCAGACAATAGTTAATAATCATAACGCTATGACTGGTCTTATAAACTACGATGTAGAAGCCATCCAAACCCTCATCGACCACGCCACCCACCCGCAACGGGAAGCGTTGGATGAGGAGAAGGTGAGAAAAATTATTGATAAAATAGCAATTGTTGTTGACGGGGAAATTAAATTTCTTCCCTTAACAACTATCTATGAAATAACAAAAGAGATTTGCTCTCTCTCCCTCCCCTCATTGTCAGATTTGCTTTCGGCGTTGCCGGAGAAGATAGACAATATTACTCCAACATTAATGAACGCTAACCATGTATGCGATTGTTACAATATGGCCATCGACGCCTGCATCGCCGCGCTGACCAAGAGAATGGAGGAGTTGAATGAAAAAAATTGATACCCTTAAAGGAACAAAAATACCTGTTAACTGGAGAGATGAAAGATTAAATGCTTATAACGATATTGGGGGAAATGTTTGTATTCAATGGGAACTCGACCCAAGAGAATATAAAAAATATTCAATGCCATTAGTTGATTTCATAGAAACGATTATTAAAGCAGAGGATAAAGATGAATAACCTACTTAACAAAGCACTGTGGTGGGTGTGTGATCGGTGGTTGTTTAAAGAGACGCATTACAACCAATAATCACTTCTTATTCATCCCCGACCAACCTAAGAATTGACGACCGGAAGCACATCCAAATCTAGGCTCATAGCCCTGGGGGGCTTCGTTATATGTACCCCCAGAGCCGACTTTAATATTCGTAGATGGAGCTAAAAAAAGTTTATAGAGAACGAATCCAATGGTTAGAATAATCGTTCCATATATTATTACATTAACAGCCCTATCTTTAAGCCAAGCACTCATTTCTTTTTGAAATTAGCGCTATAAAAAGCCCAACCACCAGCCCCAACCGCTGCGCCAACCACTAAACCTAGAAGCGAAATCCCACCAAAAATAAATTCAATCATCTACCATCTCCTTTGTTATGTATTCTAACCGCTGTGCATTGATGTTATTTAAAATCCCTAAGAACCTTGCATCTTCATACTTTCCTCGCTTAATTAGCCAGGCGCTAATTTTATTTAGCCTTCTCATCTCTAAAATAATCTCTTGCCTCTCGGATAAGTCGCTCGAATCTTTCGTCATTTCTATCTAATCGCATTTCGTTCCTTGCGTTCATTTTCACAGCATTATCGACTCTTTCGTTTATTTGTCCTGATAAGAAAAGACCACCACCGACTTGAACAAGCATAGTGGCAACTAAACCAATAACAGTCATTCTCCACTTTTTACCGTCTGATATATAAGATTCGTGACTTGCGACCATTTTGGCTACATCAGATAATATCTGATTAGTCCGGTCTAATTCCTGTTCTATTTTTTCAAAGAGTCCGTTTGACATAGTTTTATAATTGGTTTAGCGGGCCAATGACTGATATATCCACTAACGCTTTCCCAGTAGTTCCAGTTGTTGTTAAAGTATTTGTAGCAACTGCCCATACTGCCGCAGCGTCTCCAAGCTGTTCAAACATGATCGGAGACGGCTGACCGTTATCCCAAGTCGTTAAGTCAATGATGTGATTAGTACCGTTTGAAATATCAGCAACATATACATAAGCTGATGCGGTAGTAGTTCTTGCACTTATTCTTACAGTTGCATATCGTGACACTGTTCCACTATATATAGCTGCTAGATTATAAACGAGATATGAACCTACTGTCGTTGCCATTGTCTGTGAGGCGTCTGCAACTGTTGAACCAGGGAGAAACAACTCAACAAGACATGTATCTGTTGCAAAAGCAGCGTTTCTTTCAATAAAGCCAATCGTTGATACTGCATTACCTGGAACAGCTAATACTTTATATTCATATTTAAATCCTGTCGTAGAATCTTCTGCGTTAATTCTTACATTTAAAGTGCTTGCACTTCTTACCGTAGTATCACTTAGCCCTGAACCAGTTGACTGCGCTGAACCATACTCTGTATACCATATATGATTATTTGTAGTATTATTTAAAGTATCGAAGGCTATAAGCGTTGCCCCGACTGCTCCACCCGTATGCCCACTTACTAAAGTTGCAGACCCGACATTGGTTGTTTTAAATAATATGCTATTGGCGGAATTAGCTACGATAAGGACATCTACCGTTTCGTTTATCCCCTTTGTACCAAGTTCGCCGGAAGTAACAATTGTATTTGTAGTACCATTTAAAGCAAAACCAGAAATTCTATTTGCGTGTATATTCGGAGTAGTAATTGTACATGTTCCTCCGTTATTTAAATAAAAAGCTCCCTGACTTGCTGTTCCACCGGTATTATTTGCACTAAGATGTGGATTTGTGAAGATACAATTTACGCCTCCGTAATTAATTCCCATTCTAGTATTTCCAATAAACCAATGGTCTATAAATGTATGCCCATTTACTCCTGGCCCAACACCTAATCCAGCGCAAGCCGATGATGCTGTCCCAGCTTGACTAGCACAAAAAATATTACCTGTAAATGTTTGTGGTATTGTTGAGTGAACAGTTAAACCCCATTGCAAGGTAGTATCAAAAACACAGTAATCAACACCAGCAACTCCCGCGGTATTTCCATTGAATCCACCAACGCTCCCTTGTGATAATCCGATAGCCATAGAATATCCTGGAAAATTTACAGTAGGTGTTCCGCCGCTTCCCCCCATACCCTTAATATATGCCCAGTCTAAATTAATATATCCAGAACTTAAACTATTCATCATAAATAAATTTTGATTTGCAACGCTATTTGTAAATACCACATTCCTCGTTAGTAATAGAACTTTTGCATTTGTATCGTGCGTATATGTAAATGCTGATTCAGCGCCACCACTTGTTGCTGATAATACATAAGAGGTACTGGAGTTTTTTGTAATAATGAATTTGTATTCTGTTTCATTATAGTTTGTAGCATTTGCTGATGTTGCAGTAATCGCAATTCTATCCCCTACGTTCCAATCAACAGCATCACTGACAACTAGAGGTGAAGCTGCAACACCTGTACCACTAACATAAGTAGTATTATAATAAGTTCTTGAAGCACCCTGCATGATACATTTACCAGTACTTCCACTAACAATAATTATTCCTGTTTGCGTACCTCCTGCACCTTGCCTTGATGTATATGTTGCTGTATTTGCAGCAGGATATGGCGTTGCTACAGTTCCCATTTGAATTTCGCCACCATCAGTTACAATCGTCATTCCCGTTACTGAAAGAGAAGCACTTGATGCGGTATCCCATTTTAGAATTGCAAGACTATCTGTTAGAGAACCACCTAGCTGAACTCCCTGAGATACTGTTTTTGTTAAATTCTGATTAGAACTACTACCCCTAATATCCCCAGCTGTACCGTCTACAGTTACAGTAATTGCAGAACCAGTGCAATTATGTGGACCTATCCAAATTGTGTCTGTTGTCGTCGGTGAACCCGTTGTATCTTCGCTAGATAAATATGCAGGATTTGCTCCACCCGAGTCTGCTCCTACAGTTCCACTATTCGCAGTTGTGCTTTTAATTATCCATTTATATGCACTTGCACTTGTTGTTGTATAAACATATGGTGTGCCAAGACGAAAATATATCCAACCTGCTGTGACTGGCATATCTGTCTGCAATATCGTAGCTACAGCAGCCGTCGCTGCACCACTTTCTTCAAGTGTCGCAGTCCAATTCCTTCCTGATGATGGATAAGTAGTAGCATATACCCATACTCCTGTTGCAGCATTGGTTGTATTTGGCGCAGTAAATCCTACTGTCTTAACTCCCGCAGTCGTAACAGTAATATTTGTAGAAGCGTGAATAGTTGGAGTATTCCGAACTAAATCCCACGTCGCTGCTGTTGATAGATTTCCAGACTGATTTGCGGTATATATCGACAAAAAATTGACTCCTGTTTATTAATTATTAAATATCTACCGATTTACCTTCAAAGGTTAATTTAAGAGATTGATAGTTAGTATCTGAACTGCGTAAATCAAAGTCATCTAATAATGTGTTTATAATAGTTGTAATCTGTTGAACTGTATATGACCTAGGAATACTTACAGTCTGCAAATTCTTACCTTTATATAAAAAGTTTAACTGAAAATCAAAATCAGTTGGCTCTACGAAATGAATTTGTGATATTGTTCTTGCCATATTTCTCCTTATGCGTAGCTTAGTGATGCCCGATCATCATATACTTGATTAAATTGTCCGCCACCTGCCCAAGTGATGCTTGTAGTTATCGGTGTTCCGCTTTGATCTATCTTCTTTATCTTCCAGACAGCTGCACTTGTTGAAGAACCAATCTTTGCAACTCCGATATATGTAACGCTAGTAGTAGTAACATTATCAATTTTACTTGTAAAATCTCCGGCTATATTTGATAGTAACGACTCTGAGGCTAATTGAGCAATTGAACCATCTGCATTTTTTATATTTATAGCTCCTGGAAATGCGGCAAAGGCTTCTTTCGTTTTTTCCGTAAATGCTTTTATTTCCTTAATCCAATCAGCACCATCGGTTAAACGGACAGCGAGAGGGTTTGATTTACTATTAGTGCGGAGCAGCTTGAGGCTCTTCTCCAATGAATTTAAAAGAGGAGTAAGATCAACAGCAGGGATATTGAGGACTGTCTCTGGAACATTAACTTCCGGTGCTGGAAGGTTAATTATCGGAGCTTCAACTCGTATCGCCTTAACAGCATCTTCAATTGCTTTTAACTTACTATCTAATTCAGATAAGTTATTAACACGAACCTCTTCAATAGCATCAGGGAAGTTAAGAACCTCTACCTTTTTATGCTCTTGTTTTGTAATAACTGGCTGGATAGATGAGTTAAGTATCTTCATTGCCTCTGTCTTAGTCTCCTCGTCCATTCCCTCTAACTGAGAAGATAGCGAACTCGGGTCAACTTCTTCGCCGTCTTTAATATTCTTTAATAACTCATTTACAGCTTTTCTAGCGTTTATTTTTATCATATTTCTAACCTTGATCTTGTCATAGGGATAACGCCATTTATGGGGCCATCTATCGTTATTTTATCGTCAATCATATTAAATCCAGATTTTTGTATAACTAGTCTATGTGGGCCTAAGTTCGTCACGTCTGAGTAGGGGTTAGAACTTGGTGTAAATACATGTGGAACAAATTTTTTTACTGAGATATAAGGAATTATTATATATTTAGAATCAGTGGACGGATTTACTGCCCATGCAGGAGTTATTTTTAAGGTAGTCGCTGAATTATTTGATGCCATTACAAATCTTCTTTGTCCAGCACCAGTACCAGAGGTAATATAAACTTCGTGATAACCCCACTCTCCATAGCCTGATGTTGACCAGGATTGAGTTGAATCCACTAATGTAGTTGAGGTTGAAGAAGTTACTGTTCCATTGTCAGAGTTTAAATATCCATCTGAGGTGGTTTGACAAGATAATACATTAGTCCCAGTATTATCATAAATATTAACTGTTGCGGTCTGAACTGCATTACCATATCTATCTACTAATTTTTGAAGTAATGAATAAACTTCCCATACGCTTTGTGTTTGGTATGTTACAGAACTTGAAATATTCCAGGTAACTTTATATGGCGCTACGCTAGTTTCTGTTAAAGAACCCCAAATAAAATCAACACAATAAAGATTAAATTGGTCAACATCCTGTTCTTGCCATATATTTACACCAGCAACGGTTGGTAGGGATACGTCTGACTGATGAATATATTTATTATTACCAACAGTCTCTGCATTTATTTCTCTAAAACAAATTTGACTTGTAGCATCAGCATATGATGTTATATTGGCCATATTGCCAGCAGAGCATTGTTCTATATGTCCGCCATATATTGTTGCACCAATAATAGAATTGAAATTACTTCTAAAATCTAATTGTCTCCATCTATCAACAAACAGTCCATAAATAGTATGCCCCGTAGAAGTACCGATATTTGAACCCCAAAAACCTTGAGAAGCTAATCCGGAACCAGTTGTTAAACATCGGACACGGAATCCATAAAAAGTAGCTGTTCCGCTTGGCCCAATCTCTGTAGAAGAATAATCTGCTGAACTAGCTTCAAACACCCAATCAGGACTAGCATAAAATTTATCTGCTGAATATAAGGAACCAAAAGCATAGGTTCCTGAACCTTTAAAGCGCACACAGCTTCCTTTTAGAAAAGTAACTTGCTCATCTATTGAAGAAAATCCAGTAGTTCCCGTATGACATATATTTGCGTCAAATGCGTATTGAGTATTTCCTAACTTCCAAGAGAATCCCCACTGACCTTGTATTACAGCATATGTGCAACTGGTTGGAGCGAAAGCTGTTACTTGCGAAGTAATTAATGTTTTAAAATATTTTGTTGCGTAATATGTTCCGTTAGCACCAAAAGTAATATCTTCTGTTTGAGCTGCTCCAGAAATATCAGTACCCGCAATTTGAACAGTTACATTTCCTACTCCAGTAAACGAGGTAACAGTTATATATAAATCTTGAGCCGCTCCACCTAATACTACATAATCTGCCGGAGCAAGAAAATTTTTAAATGTTATTGTTGCTCCATCTACCGCTGTGACTGACCTACTATCTAATGTTAGTGTTCCCGCCTTATCCTGTGTATATACATCATTAAGTGTGGTTCCAGCTTGGTCTGTTATTTTTAAACATCTCGATATTGTTTTCGTAAATGAAGCGTTCTGTCGTCCACCTTCGGTTAGAGTTGTTACAGCAGTAACTCTAAAACGAACATACCACATATAAAAATCTATGCCGCTTGATGGGACATTTCTATTTGACCAATCATCTGGTAATTCCCAGGTTACTGTATTTACTCCGGTATTTTGAAAAGAATTTGTATCATCCCTAACATTCGTTAATGCTGTCCATACAAGTGTTCCTGCTGTTGTAGGAGTAGATGCGTATTCCCAAATTCCAGTAATAGCAGTAGCAACTAAAGCTGTTCCTATATCAAAAGTTATTCCATGATACCTATTATTTACAATATGAATATATGTTCCGGAACCATAAGCACTCTTAACACCAAACTGTAAATAATCTCCTACAGCAACTCCTGTATCTGGGAAAAAATCGTATGCCGTAGCACCTTGCGTTGCTATTCTAGATGTTACAGTTCCTCCAGAGGTAACATAATAAACACGGGATATTGCAGAATCTGGTTGAAATGTATAACTCATATAGAATTTATTTCATCTATTTTAGCTTGTATATCCTGAATATCCTTAGAAATCATTACTATCGGTGCAGTAGCATCTTCTAATGACTTTCCTAGTAAATCTTTTAGAATCGTATCTTTAACAGAATCTATCTTTACTGATAAATTAGAGAAATCTAATTGTGCATCAACTAATTTATTCTCTAATTCTGTCTTTGATAACTCAATTTCGTTTAGGTCAACTATCTCTGTAACTTTTCCATACTTACCATCTTTTAATAAAACCCACATTTTATATTACCTTTGTTGTCCAGTTAATATCATCTCCTGCCGTAGATGAAGAATAATATACTACTTGCCCACCAACTAATCGTAATATCAACTCTCCTGGAGCAAGATTACCATTTGTTGCAGAAGGTGTTCCGGTATTATCAAATCCCCATCTAACAGTTCCAGCATTATTCTCAATTGTTATTGTTAAAGCATATGGAGATGAAGGTACTGTTGATGGAACCGAATACCAAGTATTTGCCGATGTTAAATCTCTTGTTCCGTTCACCGATACGCCGGATAGCGGGGAGACACCTTTTAAACTTTCATCAGTAGCTGGATTTATTATTCCGCCATTAGAATCTTTTAATACCATTGGCCCTGGAAAGGCAAGAGCTTGATGAGTCTTTTCAGTTAATATTTTTAACTCTTTAATCCAAGCCTGACCGTCTGATAGTCGTACCGCTAAAGGGCGTGTTTCACTGTTTGTACGAAGCTTGTTAAGATTGCTATTAAGAGCGGCGATAATATCATCTAAGTATACTGGTGGAACGTTTACCACAGTTTCCGGCAGGTTTACAATAGGTGCTGGTACATTAACCATTGGCGATGCTATTTCTATGCGTAATGCCCCTACCAAGTCCTCTGCTAATTTGTTAAAATAAGGCTCTAATTCAGCTAAATTGGTGATTCTTTGCTCTGTTGGAATATCTTCTAAGTTAAGGATTTCTACCTGGTCAATTGGCTTCTTAACATAGACACTAGCGAACTGATCTGTAAGGCTCTTCTTAATCTCAGCTAAGATATTATTAACTACCTCGACCTGCTTACCTGACGTAGCATCAATACCTTTTAAAGCTTCTGTAAGTGCTTTAGTCTGTGAGGTTATGTCACTTTTGATAGCACTTGTCTGTTTATTGAGGTTGTTCTGTAACGAAGCCTCAACCACATCTAAATTATCAATAGCGACCGACTCTAACGGCTCATCCTTAGTTCCAAGCAATTCTATGATCTTTTTAAGGAGAATTGTCGTAACTTGGTGGTTTATATCTAATTGATCTTCGGTTTGCATTTTAGCCTGGGGTGTGGTATATTTTATATATGATACTTCACGTTATACTTATATGTTTAGGACTTGCACTTGGTGGCCCTATCAGTGTTTTAGGTGTATACTCTATTTGGTTTCTTATCTGCGTATTTGCAACCTGCATTGATTTATTCAAAGGTAAAGTACGCCTAGGGGGTTAATTTATTTGCCCTACGAATCAATTCTTCGATTTTCCCTGTTTTTGTAGATAATTTGTGGCTTTGATTAAATACATCCCTTGCAACATTTCCCGCAATAGTTTCTGGATTAGTAGAGAATCTACTTACAATTCCTTGTAAAAATCCTTGAGGAATTGCTTTCTGAGCTAATGCTGCTTTTTCTGCGGCTAATCTTCTGGCTCTTTTCAATCCTTCATAAGTAGAATTTAAAGAAGCAACTTCCTTATCTCCACCCTCAACAGAATCTTTAAGTCCTGCTCTAAGTAGGTTTAATGCTTGCGCTCTTGCAGGTTGACTATATACTTTTTTACCTTTATCTGTTGAAACTAATAGTCCGTCAGTTTTATCTTGTAAAAATTCTTTTTTAGCTTGTCCTGTTAGTCTATCAATCTTACCACCATTCTTAGCTAGAAATGCTTGCTCTTCTCCAAGAACTTGTTTCATTTGTAGAATATCTGCTGGACTTGCACCAAGTTTTTCTTGATTTATTATTTCATGCTTCAAGGGAGCAGTATACTGATCTCCGTTAATATTAAAATTTTTAGATTTTAATATTTCATTTCTACGCGTAAAATTATCTTTAATAACTGTGTCAAATTGACCAACCATCTCATTAAAATCTTGATTCTTTTTCATTATTTTTGTAGCTTCTGTAATTGCTTTTAGTTGGTCACCTTTTTCTAAGGCAGTGGCCAGTTCTGATGTTTTCGGGTTCAATACTTCAGTTGCTAATTTTTCTGCTTTTTGAATAAGCTGATTTGGTGTTACCCCAGATAGATTATTAACCGTGCGTGATTTATTAATAAAGTTCCCAACTGCTCCACCTACTGAAGTTTTTCCGATCATAGATGTAGCTGGCCCACCAGCTAATGTTGCTAAAATATTTGCCGGATTTGTAACCGTATCCGCAACATATCCAGCAGTATCTCTTAAAAATCCTTTAGCAAAATTCTGTACTGGCTGGTCAGGTCTATTACTAATAGGTGCGTTTAAAGACTGTTGCTGGAAGGTTGGTATGCTATCTGGATTTGTTGCACCCTTAGCATATCCAGTTCCTTGAATTAAAGAACGAATAGCTGCACCTGGGACATTAAATGTTTGTCCTAATATATTTTGCGGTTGAACACCTTGGGATTTAATTATTTCTTTTGGTGTATCTTCTAAATACGTTACCTTCGATTTTGGCTCATCATCTAGATAGGTAATAGCCATTAGTCAATCCTAGCTTTTCTACCGTTAATAATAACAATTGTTCCCTTTGGTAAGTTAGCCTTACTTGCTTCTTCTTCATTACTAAACGATTTTAATTCTTCTCCAGAAACTTTATTAAACACACTTTTCATTTTATTCAAATACTTCTGTGCATCTTCTTCCGACATATCTTTCTTTAATACCGTCGAAGCGTTCATTAATACCCCGAGCTCTTTATTGCTTAACTGTCCAAATCCTGTTGCGCCTGTCTTGCTTTGTGATTTTAAATCGTTTAGTACCTGTAAAACATTTTTAGAAATTATCTTATCAAAATTTGCTTTCCAATTTACTTTATTATATTCACCTGGTAACGGAGGTATAGAACCAGCTGCACCAAAATATTTTATTCCTTTTTCAATCTCAGATATGGAAGAAAGCATGTCTTGAGAAAAACTTTGTTCATTTGCTATGCGATTTTTGTCAGCCATAGCCGTATCTTCTGCTTTCTTTTTTAATTCATCCATTTTAAGTATTTCAGCTTGCTTTTCTTCTGGAGTTCTTGCGTCTTGTTCAGCAATCTTTTTATCTTTGATAGTTTGTAATTCAATCTGTCTTTTAGCCTCTAAAGCAGCTGGTGTTGGACTACCAGTCCAGTCCGTTTCAGTAGCTTGTTGTTGTAAAGCCATTGTATTATTAGTACCAGGTTGAGAAGGATTTAAGCTTATTGGAGGAGTTATCTTACCAAAATCTCCCATAAATTGATTAACACTAGCAGGTAGACCCAATGAAGATTTAATCATTATCTCGCCAGCATCATAAATAGACTTATCTTTAGTTTCTTGGCCAGCTTTTTTAAGTTGAGAACCTTTTATAAGATTAGCTAGATTTTCTTGCCCTTGCCTAGATTTAGCCTCAGAAATATAATTTTGAACCTGGGCATCCTTAACAGGTTGATCTTGAGCTAATTGTTTATCTTGATTAGCAATCGTAGCATCTTGATACTTACCTTGTTGTGCTAGTTGTAACTGACGAAACTGATTCTCTTGAGCATTTTGACGAGCTTGAGTAAACAAATCTACGGCATGAGAAATAGCTTGAGCTTCGTTCTGTTGTCGTGCTGCTTCATTAGCACGTAATTGTAATACTGCATCTAAAGCGTTTGCCATAATAATCTCCTAATGAACTAATAAATTTCTATATGCAGATGTGTCAAATCCTAGTGCCTGACTTTGTGTACTACCACCTAAAGTTCCACCCATAAAACCGCTACCAGGAATATTGCCTTGAGAGAATGGGACATAGCTAGAATTCATTCCAGGATTACCCATCATGCTTAAACCAGAACCCATCCCTGAAAATCCTGCTGAACCATTAGCGCCATAAGAGCTATCAATAGAGCCACCGATACCTCCGCCAAGTGTAGCACCAATACTTGCCCCAGCAGGACCACCAACCAAGAACCCAGCACCAGCACCTAAAGCAGTTCCTATTCCGCCCCAGATAGGACTAGCTTTCTTTTGGCCAGCCAATGTTTGGGCTACCTGATTGGAATAATTATCTAAATTAAACTGATTCTGATTATTCTGATTACTTTGTAAAGTTCCTAATCCAGCATTAAATAGTCCTAACTTGTTCTGATTTGCACTGTACGCGTCTTGTATTCCTTGATTTAATCCAAAACCTTGTAAAGTACTATTTAAGTTATAAGCATTTTTAGCAAAGGCATCTGTCGCCGTTGATGAGTTAAGAGCGCCAATATCAGCAAGATAGTTTTTAGTATCAAGGTTATTCTGATCGTACTGTGGCTGTAAATTATGCTGGGCTGCGCTAATAGCTTGGGCACTAAAATTAGGACTAATTGTAGATTGTAACCAGCTTGGAATATCTCCACTAACTAAAGAGTTCCCAATTCCCGATGTATTATCTACGAATTGTGGTGTTGCGGGTAAACTAGGCGACTTGTTCTTGCCCATTTAAGGCTCCTTTTAAATTGTATCGCTTTATATTATTATTCTTATCTTCAAAGGCTAATTCTTCAATATCAGGGTTCTGCTCTAAATATATTTTACAAGATTCTCGGATAACATGAAATAAACTTTTATCTTTTTCTGTTGACACAATAAAAGGGACGTATAAAATATTTCCCTCATCTTTTACTGGCATTTTAGTCAAACTTTCATCAGACACATCTTTTATTCGATACGCACAGATAACTGCTTTAATGTCACCGTCGATATTTGGTGTGTATATCCATCCTCGTTCTTGAGTATACAACAATATCCTAAGAACCTCAGACGGCTTCTTTTCAGGCCATAACTGATTTTCAATAATTAAGTCTAATGACTTAAGTAATATTTCCATTCTAGAATCCATAGGTAGCCGATATAAAATCCCATTTAGTGTCTGTCGAATTATAAATAAATTTAAAATAATCCGTTTTGCTACCACCGGTAGTTACTGTTGGCAAAGCAACTGTTCCCCCACGATATATTGCGTTCCAGGAGAATGTTTGTACATTAGTAGACTTTATTCGTAAAATCCACTCTTGCCCATCATCAGGTGTTCCTGACGGAGCATTTATTGTTAGGGTTCCTAGAGCCTGCGTATTGGCCTGCTTAGTAATATCTGATGTATCGGCATTAGGTGTTATGGATGTCGCATCCGCCTCTACTACAACCCTAACTTGAACATTCCCACCAACAATAATTTTTCCTTGAACCAAAAGTCCATTTGTTGGAGCTGCCGTTAAACTTCCAAGATAAGTTTGTCCAATAGTTAGTTCATATGCAAAAACATATTTTGTCATCTCGAGAATATAATTATTTAACCATCGGATTGCAGCATTATTTGAGCTATAATTACCCTGCATAACAAATAAACCACTGTTCGTACCACCACCTAACGTCATAGTTGGAAAGAAAGTATTACTAGAGCCAAACTGAGAATCTTGATAAACCTTTATATTATTATTAACTTCTAGTGTCGCAGTCCCTCCGCAAATCATTAAAGCCCCACCACCTGCTAATGGGTCTGCCGTAGAAGAAATATAGTATCCCGTTGTCGCTGGTGCACGCATATATCCAGTATCATCTATTATGATTACTGAATCCTGTGCTGCCCCCGTACCATCCCAACGCATAACATGGTTGTCTGTACCTGTACCTGTGACTGTTCCAGTTCCAACAGTAATCGAAACCACTCCTGACCCGTCGTCAGTAACTTTACCATTCGGAAATTTTATTTTTACTACGTCTGCAACACTTGGCGCACCGTCTTGTTCTTCAACTGTCAACGAATAACTTCCGCTTCCACCTGGAACAGCTACCCAACCTGTATTACCTGTTCCCGATTGTTTCTGATATAAAGTGGTTCCTGCCGAACCATCAATTCTCATATATAAAGAACTTATCCCTGCCGTAACAAACGCTTCAGGCGTTCCGTATCCTTTATATATCTTTATACCTTCTCCGTCACCAGGCATATCTTGAGCTAATTTACGAATGATAGTATTAAGTTTAGCAATACCTTCAGGCGTTTTTAATTGCTCTGGAGTAAAATCTATATAATCACTATTTTGTAATAACTCTGCCATATTATTGAATAGCTAAATAAAATAAAGTAAATGTTCCTGTTGGGGTTCCTGTTTTAGTCCAACTTAATGTGAATCCATCAGCACCAACCGCTGATACATAAGCAACTTGATTATCTGCACCACTTCCAGGTGCAACGCTAACATTTGTTAATACTTGCCATTTATTTCCAGCATCATCAAAAGATAATGCTAACCTAGTTGTCAAATCATCCAAACCAATTGACATACGTGCATTATTATCTTGTGCTCCAATTAAAAGCAAAAAGCGTGGAGTAAATCCTACCCCTGTTATTGCCTGATCTCCCGTAGCAGTACTTAAATCACGTGTAGTTGAGCTTAACTTAAATATTGGAGCGTATGCCCATGCTGGATTAGCCGCTGCACCAAGAGTTTTCAAGAACATTCCTGCTGTTCCTGCTCCTAAACGAGCAAAAGCTGAAGAGCTAGAAGCATATAAAACATCGCCTTGCGCTTGCGAAGCTATTGTTAGTCCAGTAATGGCACTAATCTTCGGAGCATCGTTAGTTCCACCCGTGTGTGCGTGACCTGTCGTTCCGTTCATTGCAGCATTTACCCATGCGTGCAGTAAATCTAACTGCGCCTCCAGGTCTGAATCTGTCAAAATCTCCGTACCCCAGTTCTTTGTCCTTGCACTGTCACTTGGATAAGCCATCTATAACTCCTATTCTTCTAAAGCGATTGCAACAAGTTTAATCTTTTTTATTTTTACTCTATCGCCAGTAGCATTATTTAATATTTGGAAACTAAATCTTCTACCAACTGCACTATTACTAAATGAACGTGTAATTGTTCTATCTGGTGGAGAAGATGCTAAGTATGAAGTATTTAAAATAAATGTTGTGTTTAATAAATCGCCATTAGCCGTTAATGTAGTATTTAATGAGCCTGAGTTTTGCCCTCTATCTGCTGTCCACTGTAAAGAGAAAGAACCAGTAGAACCATAGTAAGATATGGTTGCCTTTAATAACTTCATTCTAACCTCATCACGCGGTAGTCCAAAATCTAATGAGGTAAAATCTTTTGTCTTATAATTAGCTTGGGTAACATTTGTATTATCTGAGTTGGATGTATCCTCCATCTGATAAATAACATCATTTCTTGAGGAAGCTACATATAACTCATTTCCCACTTTAGTGCGAAGCATTGGAATACCAAAGTTATCCGCAACCGCTGAATTAATAGGTCTATTCATCCACCTACCAAAACGAGCATCGTATATTCGGCATACGTTTGGATATGAAGCGCCAGAAGTACTATCATTATAAAAGATACGATACTTATTCTCGCTATAAATACCAAAACATCTATTTGTAAGACTGACCGTGCTTGGCCAAGTTTCATTTACTGTTAAATTAGTCCAATTAACACCATCCCATAAAAACACACCGAGCGTTGGATATAACGAAAAGAAGTAAACTCCCTCTGCCCCAACTTGAATTGAATAAGGTTGAGAACAGCCGTGTGAACCAAGAATATAGTTCTGAGCTACGTTAGGCATACCAGTTAAGGCATAAGCACCAAATTTAGTAAATACTGTTATCTGTCCGCCATTAGGAAATCCAATCGCACAACCCTGAGTTAAATCCGGCATATCTATTGACCAAGCATCCCCCGCCGTAGTCCAGCCACCAGCTCCATTCCAAGTTGTAGCACTACCAGCCTTAGAACCATAAACAGTAATTCCACCACCCTCAGCTACAAGGCGTGATTTATGGTAATAAATACGATCTCTGGCGTTTGGAGGAGTTGTTGTCGGAACTGTTACAGTGCCAGCTATTGTTGTATATTTAAGATTATCAGTTGAATTTGTAAAGTAGGCTGTACTGCTTGCAGATAGTCCACAGGTAAGAACGCCACTCGTAAACTTAGAAGCATCTGTTTGCGTAATAGCAGTTCCATTTATACGAGCTAAATCGCCTCCTACGACTACATAGTCACGGGTAGAGGAGCCTTCATAGTGATGTAACATCCCATCTGGAGCTGTTGAATAAGTAGCCCCGCCAGTACAAATAGAAGTAAAACCCTTAGAGCGAATCATTCCGCCTAAAGAGTCAGAATCCCAATTCTCTATAATGCGTGCTTCATTTGACTTTAATTCCTGATCTTGTCCAACAGTATTCTCTCCTCCAGCAAAAGATGCTATCTCAAGAACTAACTCTGGTGCATCAGGCTGATCGAGAACATTTCTATATGTCTTACCAACTACCATACCAACCTACTCCTTGTCCTTGCCGATCAGAAGACTGTTGTATATCGGAATCTCCAAAATCAGGAGAGGCATAATTTTTTTCTATATATGTCTTAGCTGTATCAGTATTTGCTCGTTCTACGTACTCAGCGTAATGATTCATCATAATCTCAGCTTCTTGATGCTTACCGATCTGTCTTAATAACTCTGCTGCTGCAAAATATACTGGGCCTTTACGATACTCTTCTGGATGTAAAGATACGTCGGTCGTTGCTGATAATGCTGTTGTAGGACGTTTAAAATAATATAAATAATATGTAGTACCAGTTCCTAACAACTTAATGTATCTCGTTCCTGAATATTCCCAAAAATAATAATATGGCGGTGACCCTGCGTAGTTTACATATCGTTCATAATCCTGAATTGCTATCTCACGATTAGCATTTAAGACATACCCATCAACTATTAAAAGATATGTTCTTAACCAATCCGCTGGCATTGCAATCTGATTACTTGTTATTGTGCCAGTTTCATATTCACGAAGATTCTTGGCATCACGGGCAAATTGGAGTTCACCGTTATTTAATTCAGTAAGGCGTTGAGCAGATGGCCATTGGTCATCTGTCGAAACATTTGAATCGCCAATAAGCGTACTCAGAAAATTCTGTTGGTCGCCAAAGGTGTAACTCATATTAAACCCCCACTAAAGATATATCTTTCTTGAGGACGCCTTCATAGGCCTCCTGCCAAAGATATGCTTTTTTATCAGCATTGTAGTTTTCTACAATATTGTCATAAGCGTTTTTAGCTAATAATCTGCGCTTATCTTCATTTAAAATTAACTCTTCCATTGCATCGAACCATTGATCTGGTTTAACGAGTAGTCCGTCTTTACCGCTTGTAATGCACGGGCTATACGGTTCCCAGTCTGAAGCAATTGTCGCAGCGCCAACTACTGAATACTCGAAGTATTTAATAGCTGACTTATTACGATTAAACTCATTCTCGGTAACTGGACACAAGCCAATATCAAGATTAAGGCCAGCTAATTTATACGGATAGACTTCGTAATTAACCCAATTATGTGCCTCTACACGGTCAATAGGGAAATCACGTAAACGGCCATACAGCTTCATATCGCCGGAATAAACAAAGGTAACATTAGGATATTTACGAAGTATCTTTCCTAACGCTTCGTAAATCATAAATAAATCCTCGAAATGGCTACAACCACCCTGCCATCCGATTCTTATATTCTTCTTTACGAATTCGTATTTAGGATACATAAAAACATCAACTAGATTAGGTAGGACTGCTACGTTAGGATTGATAGTTCTTAGCTTTTCTGCAAGAATATCAGTTGTGCAAGTAACTAAGTCTGCACTCCTAAATGATGCCCTAAATAAATCCCTACGTCTAATATTATCTTCGATATTTATATACTTGCTTCCGCTGGCAGGGTCTTTGCTCCAAAGCACTTCTTCAGTCCCGTCGGGATGCTTAAAGAATATTTCCTCAGTACCAATCCATTGATAAAATGGATTTAAAGGTGAGGTATTGAACGGGTCATCGTCATAATCAGCAACAACTGTCTTTCCTAGCTTATTACATTGCTTAATGAACTTAAACCAGTTCTCGCTCTGCGGTCTATGGAAGACAATAATATCTGACTCAGCGGCCTTAATAAAAGCATGTTCCTGATTTAACTCAATACCTTCTCTTGCCGTCGAGACATTAGCCATTCCATGTTCCATCAACTTAAACAAAGGCTGCATGATTCGATAGTGATTGGTCGCCCCGTCGTCGCGTTCTACACCTAATACTTTGAAACTCATGCAAACATCTCCTCTGTTTTTTGATTAACTTTGTATTCCATCTGCTTTATAACTTGACGCATATTATAATTATCGTCGTGACCCCAGCTTGGTTTATAGGGATACCCCAAACACGCAGGAGGAGTAACTTTCTCTTCCTCATCTAAAAATATTGCCCAGCCAAAATCAATCAACTTAATAATTCCATTTTTAACCATTAAGTTTTCTGGTTTTATGTCTCTATGCTGTAAATTATTAGTTTTTAAATCAACCAGTATCTCGACTAACTGAACCTTCCAATCTTTAGGTAAATTATCCTCCGTCAACATCTCTCCACAATCTTCAATAGATAACTCACCCTCATTACGAGATACAACTTTAGGAAAATGTGTTGAATGAACTTTACTTAAAATTCTCTCTTCATTATCAATAAGGCTATACGCTAGAAAGTTATCCTGCTTCTTAGTAACAAAGCCATCACCCTTAGAAACGACACTGGTTGCGCCAGTCCAATAGGCGTTATAAGCACCAACACTCTTATCCGTAGGAGGAACCCAGCCAATGGTTGATTTTTTGAGTGATTCTAGTATCTCTTTCACAGTTAGATTACCTAACCAATTTGGATAGGTATTCGAATTTTTATGATGAGCTACGTGATAAGCAAGTGCTAGTCTGTGGTGTATCGGGTTAGGTGTCCAAAACCCTTTTTCGTTCCATTCCCTCGTCTCAATAATAGCTTTCTCAAAATCTGCCGGATAATAACCATCGCCGATAGAGCGAACGTCAATAAAGATGAACGTATCCATAATCGGCATCTTGAATCTAACTCTTGGAGGATGATGCTCTCTCTTGGCTTCGGGAAATATCTCTCGCCAATGCTCTAAGTCATATACTAACAAATCTAAATCGGAGTGATCGCCATATTCAACTGAATCTGGAAGATTTTCAAAATTTCTTAAAACGACGTAAGGAAAATCTACGTCGTGCATATAACTAAACAGTTGTCTTAGACTTTGCATTTTTCCTCTTTAGATTTTTAATAGCGCCGTCAATACCAATATCTTGAAACACCTCAAAAGTATGCTTTTGGAGGTGCTTCGGGGGAGAACAATACTCAATTGCAATGCCCGAACTACGCATCAAATCTTCATCTAAATACTTATCCTTCGCTGAAGGATTTGTGACGTATATGTCACCTCCAAAATGTTTAATCAGCTCAATCAATCTTTCAGTTCCCTTTAATTCAGTTGGATAATCAAACTCAATTCTTGTCGGAATACTTAATGTTCTTTTGATAGTATTTATCCAGGCCATGTTTAAAGGAAGCAAATAACTTCCGTCTGTGTATTCTTTATCTACTATTAACTTTCCTTTTCGAGATACTGATTTTGTTACCCACTTATCTGAATCGTTTAATAAATATCTATTCTGGAAATTATTCTTCTCAAAGTCACAATAGGAAAGAATGATAAAAATATCGCATTGCGCCATCTTATAAAAGAATGGAAAGTTTGGAATAAAATTTGCCTGATGAATACCTATTTTAGTCAAAGATACTCTCCAACTTTTTTCCTATCTCGTCATCATCACAAAGAACAGCGGTATGCCCGTCATCTTCCATGAAAATATACTTAAACTTATCTATGTACGGTTTATATGATGGTCTTTCTGCGTCATGTAAAATAACAATCCCATCCTCTTTGTTGCATAAGTCTAAACACGTTTCGCGTTCACGCCCATCAACAAAGTATAAATCGCAGGCCTCATCCATGTGATACGGGTACATCTTTAAATCTTCCTCTAATATCAAATGCACTTTAGTACCTAATTGGCTCTTCCACTTATTAAACCAAGCTACATCATGCTCGACACTGGTTATTTTCTCTACCGACGGGAAGTCTTGCATTAATAGCGTTGATACACCTGGGCCCCATTCAAACACAGTCTTTGGCTGGAACTCAGCTAAGACTTTAATAAGAGTTGGGCGAAATGAATCCCAACTACTGGCGGTTTGCACTGGTGCTTGCACTTAATATCTCTCTTAATTTATCTGCGTCTAGACGCCATGAGTGATAATAATGGTATTTATGATCTGGATTAAAGTTGTTCGACTCTAAGTTAAGCCAGTTCTCTTCCTTGCCAACTAAAAATATGCTATTTTCTTTACAAATAATTTCAGTATCTAAATTGAATCTATTGAATGGAGGAACAAAGATATTTGTTTTTAAGTAGTTGCATGACGTAACAATCGACATTTCTTGGACATCGTAACTAGCCTTGCTGTGGTCAATATGTAGAAGTCCGTGTGACACTACCCTATGCTTTATGTCGTGTTTCATTGTCACAAACCCATCTACTCCATAGAACCATTTCTGAGGCTTATCTTTAAAAGGTACTCCTGGGTATACGGAACCAATTTTATTTTCTTTACAAAAGAGCGATACCGCTGACCAAATTTCTGCTTCTGGAAAAAACTCCCTAATTACTTCATATCCATCGGACATACGTCTTACATCAGTTGAGGCTGAAACGTCATCGTTTCTAAAAACGATCATCTAGGACTCCAGGCCACGGCACGACCAACCTCTTTAGAATAATCAAAATGATCTTTAGAGCGAATGTGGTCTTTATGCTGACCGCTCCAATGCCCTACGTCTTGCACTACAATATCGGGAAGCCAACCTATCTTTGGTTCTTTCTCCGTAACTATCTGGGCGAGTAGCGATATTGCACCCGTTAATCCTGTCAATTCGTGTCGCTCAAAATATATATCTTTAATTAACGAAGGTCTAAAGTTCCAGAGTCCGCCAACTATCTCTGATGGACGATAACCTTTTTTCTCTTTATCTTCTTTACCATAAGTAAAAGCAGCGTCGGAAGGTTTAACATTAGCACTTAACACATCGGCATCAGTTATCTCGAAAGCATTAACTATCTTAGAAACATAATCAACTGGAAAAACACAGTCAGCGTCACCCTTCATTAAAAAGTCGTATCCCTTACCTTCAACAGATTCAAAGAAGTCTATAATGCGATTTCGTAATCCAGTATTCGGGTTATTATCCTCAACGATATAGAAATCTATATTCTCATAGTCTTGTTTCTGTAAAGAATCGAGAGTCATGGCAAGGTATTCAGGGCGACGATAATAAGATAGGAAAAAAGCGACTTTAGGCTTTGACATTTAATCTTTCCTGTGCTTCTTTAAAGCACTCAGCGATTTCATTAAATTCTGACAAAGAGAACTCCATGCGGACGTCCCTAACTTTAACGTGTATATAGTTTTCTTCCTCACTAAACTCCGACCCTTCGGCAAATATGCCCCCAGCGTTTTTCTTATAGAGGTTCTCATTTAAGTTAATCTCCACAGTGTCTGAAAAATCGGCTACTGCGACTTGTTTACGACATAACTCAATATGACGTGAACCTGTACCAGGGCAACCACGCTTCTTCCAGCGTTCTAGTGCGGAAGCGAAGCCTTCAGCCATGTTGATAAAGTCGTCGAGGGTTTGAACTATACGAATGTTGCGGTAGTGTGTGTGTACTTTCTCGCAAATTTCAATAACAAATCTTGAATTAAATATGCACTTCTTCCCTATGGTTCTTTTGCTCAATTGCTCAATAGTATGACCCATTAACTTACCCTCACAAAGTTTGTATCACCGTAGTGTTTTTTTAATTTTATAAATAAATTC
>OFQZ01000167.1_pt1 | contig 25650 bp, 25 predicted proteins | sample 1543011 | NCBI WGS metagenome assembly OFQZ01 (sample SAMN07774216, study PRJEB24372) | wastewater metagenome | isolation source: Exp Tend NO 0WW | collected 2016-02 | reverse complement strand
TGTCTTTGTCCTCTTCACTGAGAACGGTCTGGAGTCCCTTCTTGGTTATTGGCGTGACCACGGGAAGGAAGTTCCCGACAACCTCCACTGGCACGTCGCAATGACGAAGAGTCTGACTCTCGCATCCCTTCTGGATGGAGCCGACAAGGTAGGCAAGCTCTCCTACGAAGCCCTGACCAAGATGCAGGATGGTGGGCGGAGCGCGAACAACGCTTTCTACAAAATCCTCGCGGCGTGTTCTAACTTCCCCGATGATCGCACTGGAGAAAAATTTGGTCCGGTCGACTCCTGGGGTTCCGACAAGATCTTCGCCATCGACTCCCTCTCCGAACTCGGGAACGCAGCTATGAAGATGGTCATTGGGAACAAGCCGACCGCAGCCCCTTCCGACTACGGCGTCAGCCAGAACAACCTGATGAACTTCCTCCGCCTGTGCACTCAGGGTATCGCCTCCACCTTCGTCATCACTGCGCACGTTGATCGCCAGACAGACGAAATCACAGGCGGCATCAAGCTTATGACGAAGGCCATCGGAAAGGCAATGGCAAACGACATCCCGCAGCTCTTCTCCGATGTCATCTACGCAGTCAGAGAGGGGGCCAATTGGTATTGGGATACTGCCGCCGGCAACGTCGACGTGAAGACCCGTTCCCTCCCAATCTCTTCCAAGATCAAACCTGACTTCGCCCAGATCATGGACAAGTGGGTTGTTCGGAAAACCGGCAGCAAAGCATAAGGCCAAGGGTCCTTCCACCCGAGTAAACTTTCATCAAACCGCAACATCAACCAAGGAGCAACACCATGTCTTTCGACGCATCTGCATTCAATCCCGAAGCCTTCCTCGATGCCACCCTCACCGACCCGACTGAAAAGCGCAAGCCTCTTCCCGTTGGCGACTACACCGCGATCATCGGCGCTGTCACCGCTCGTGCCTGGCAAGGTCGTGCTGACACTACCAAGTCCGGTATCGCCTGGGATATCCCCCTGACGATCGACGTTCCGGCCGCTGTGCAAGCCGAACTAGGAATGGACCAGTCGACCCTGAATCTCAAGGACTCGATCATGCTGGACCTGACCGACAACGGCACTATCGACAACGGCCCCGGCAAGAATCGCCGCCTCCGCGCATACCGTGAAGCTACGGACATGAACAAGCCGGGCGATGTGTTCTCTGCTCGCAAGATGGAAGGCAAGGTCATCCTTGTCAAGATCGCCCACGATATGTGGGAAGGTCAGCCCATCGAGCGCGTCACGGGAGTAGTTGCTGCATAATCCAACCGCATCATCCAGGGGGTTTCGGCCCCCTTTTTCTTTAAGGAACTTTGAATGAAACGCTTTATTGCAATCGACGCAATCAAGATTGCCGAGAACCGCCAGCGAAAGGAGTTCAATCAGGCTGAATTGAATGAACTTCAAGAGAGTATCCAGAACAACGGACTGATCCATGCCCCAGTCCTCCGCATCGAAGGCGATCACTACTACCTCGTTGCTGGCGAACGCCGCCTCCGGGCCATCAAAGATCTGTATGAACTCGGCGGAACTTTTTCTTACGATAACGAGGAAGTTATTCCTGGCCTCGTCCCATATACCTTCCTCGGCGACCTCTCCCCACTCGAAGCCGCGGAGGTTGAACTCGAAGAGAATATTCGCCGGTCCGATCTCACTTGGGTTGAGCGCGCCGCAGCGGTTGCAAAGCTAATGGAGTTTCGCACGATGCAAGCAGACGCAGCCGGCGTCGCCCCACCAACCGTGGCTGATCTCTCGGAGGAAGTTCGCGGCTCCCGCGTCGGATCAAACCAAGATAACACGCGGAAGGAACTGATCCTCTCTCGTCACCTGAGTGATCCAGACATTTCCGCCGCAAAGTCGGTCAAGGAAGCTTTCACGATCCTAAAGCGGAAAGAAGTTGCTGAGCGAAATCAAGCTCTCGCAGTCTCCGTCGGAGCCACTTTCACGCACAACGTCCACAAGGTATTCAATGCGGATTCCTTCGACTGGCTGGCAAGTGCTCCCTCCGGCACCTTCGACATCATCCTGACCGATCCACCCTACGGTATGAACGCAGACGCCTTTGGGAACTCCGGCAAAGCTGGTGAATACACAGAGCACGCTTACGAAGATTCCGCTGACTTCGCGCTCGAATGTTATATGCTGCTGGCAACAGAAGGATACCGCGTCACGAAGGAAAATGCCCACCTGTACGCATTCTGCGACATCGACCTGTTCGCCACCATCAAGTCAGTCTTCGCTGATGCTGGCTGGAAGGTCTTTCGTACCCCCCTCGTCTGGTTCAAGCCTACCGCCTTCCGTGCGCCGTGGCCAGAGCAAGGTCCGCAGCGTAAGTACGAAATAATCTTCTACGCTGTCAAGGGCACCCGCAAGGTAAACAAACTCTTCGGAGATGTCCTTACTTACTCCACCGACGACAACCTCGGACACCAAGCGCAGAAGCCAGTTGCCCTTCTGATCGACCTCCTCTCCCGTTCGTACCGCCCAGGTGACAAAGTTCTCGATCCCTTCTGCGGCTCCGGCTCCATCTTCCCCGCCGGACACGAACTGAAGTGCGAAGTCACGGGCATCGAAGTCAATTCTCAACACTACGGCCTCGCTCTTCAGCGAATCCAATCCCTCGAAATCGAACCAACCCTGAAAGGACTGCTATGATCCCCCAAGAAACCCTCGGCGCAATCATCGTCGATACGGAAACTACTGACATCAAAGATCCTGAGGTCATTGAAATGGCCTGGGTGGAGATCGCGGATGTCTCCTTCGAGCGGGTGGAAAACATCGACTGCAATCGCTTCAAGCCAACCAAGCCGATTACTCTCGGCGCGATCGCTACGCACCACATCCTTCCATCGGATCTGAATTACTGCCCACCCTTCGATCTGGCGTATCTCCCCAAGTCCACCTACCTGATCGGACATAATATAGATTTCGACTGGACTGCCCTCGGCAAGCCTCCCGGAAAGCGGATTTGTACCCTCGCCCTGGCTCGTCGGATCTGGCCCGAACTCGACAGCCACAGTCTCACCGCTCTCTTCTACTTCGTTCACGGAGTTAACGAACTCTCCCGTGACGTTGTTCGGAACGCGCACAGCGCTCTCCACGATGTCGCCATGACGCATCAGATCCTACGTCACATTGTCGAGAAGATGCAGATAAATTCTCTTGATGATCTGTATGCTCTTTCGGAGTCTGCGCGCATCCCCACGCATATGGCTTTTGGAAAGTACAAGGGAACCCCAATCAAGGACGTGGACAAGGGGTACGTCAAATGGTATCGCGCACAACCTGATACTGACCCCTACCTTCTGATTGCTTTCTCTCGCGCAGGGAAGTAACATGCCAACAGTTGGGAGTACATTTCTTCACCAAGATGGGGAGCCGCTCGTAATCTCTCCAGAGCCAACCCCCAAGCCTCGCGAACCCTACATTCCAATAGAAGTCCTAATCCGTAAGAGTGACTCCACCACAAAGATCCTGCGCAAGGTCATCAAGTGGCTTCGCCAGAACGGGTGGGATTGAAATGTCACAGAGTCGCCGAGCCTCCGCCATAGAAGCATTCCTCAACGTAGTCCTCGGCTTCTGTGTTTCCGTTCTTGCGAACTGGTTAATCCTCCCACACTATGGAGTATCAAGCAACCTCAGCACATCAATCGAAATCGGAATCTGGTTTACCTTTATTAGTTTTGCCAGGAGCTACGCATTACGTCGTTTATTTATTTGGTTGCATTTTCAAGGCGTATTAAAATGAGTAATCTAAAGCATGGGCACATGATAGACGGAGCAGAAAGTCCTACTCATAAAGCTTGGTCGACCATGAAGCAGCGTTGTAATAACCCAAAGTACTATTTATATCATCGCTATGGGGGTCGTGGTATAACATATGATTCTAGATGGGAATCTTTTGAAAACTTTTTAGCGGATCTTGGGGAACGCCCAGAAAGAATAGATAGTTTATCCTTAGATCGTATAGATAATAATGGTAATTATACTAAGGAGAACTGTCGGTGGGCAACAGCCAGTCAACAACAATTAAATAAAGATATACAATGTAACAATACGTCAGGTTTAAAGGGAGTTTCCTTCAGGAAAACCGACAAGAAGTGGTATGCCTCCGCCAAACGAAATGGAGTGCAAACGCAGCTGTATTATGGCAAGGATTTCTTTGAAGCCTGCTGCGCACGTAAGTCATGGGAGAATTTTAATGTCTAGAATGGGAACAGGACAGCCGGGCAGCCGTATCATGCTAGTCGGAGAGTGCTTCACGGAAGCTGAAGAATACAAAGGAGAAGCGTTCCTCGGGATGGCTGGAGAGAGTCTCAATCGTATGCTCCACGAGGTTGGGATTATGCGTTCAGAATGCTACACCACCAATCTCTGCAATGCCCGCCCCCCAGGTTCTTCCATCTCAGCCTGGATCGCGGAGAAGAAAAAGGACATCACGCTTAACCACATTCTCTGGAAAGGAAAGTACGTCACTCGTCAGATTATCGACGGATACGAACGCTTGCTTCGAGAGATCGAACTTGTTCAGCCAAACATTATCATCACCTGTGGCAACGCTCCCTTGTGGGCTTTGACCGGAGCTTGGGGTGTGATGAAGTGGCACGGCTCGCAGCTCAATATCGACGGCGATTCCTCCCGGAACAAGGTAATCCCAACTTACCATCCCGTCCAAATCCAGTGGGCTTACGACCTCCGCGCAATCATGGTGAATGATCTTCGTCGCGCCGCGCGTGAAGCCACCACGAAAACTTATACCAACCTCCCCAACTGGAACTTTCTAATCCGTCCAAGCTATCAACTCGCTGATGTCACCCTCCGCTCCCTCCTAGCCCAACTCAATCTCGGCCCCCTCTGGATCACCTTCGACCTTGAAACACGCGCAGGTCACATTGCTTGCGCCGGATTCTCCTGGACTCCCACCGACGCCCTTTGCATCCCTTTCATGTGCGTGGAAAACCAAGTCGGCTATTGGGAACCAGAAGAGGAAGCCGCCCTCGTCTATCTAATCTACAAAGTTCTCACTCACCCCAACGTCCTTGTGCGCGGCCAGAACCTTCTCTACGATGCTCAATACACCTACCGCCATTGGCACTTCGTCCCTCGTGTAGCTCAAGACACCATGATCTCCCACCATACTATGTGGGCAGGTCTTCCGAAACGCCTGGATTTCCAGGCCTCAATGTATTGTGACCACTATGTTTACTGGAAAGATGACGGAAAAACCTGGACCGCAGATGTGGGCGAAGACCAGCTCTGGTCGTATAACTGTGTTGACTGTGTACGAACCGACGAGGTTGGGATTAAGGAACTTGCTGCTATCTCCCAGATGGGGCTTGAAGAAGTCGATCGTTTCCAACAAGCGTTCTTCTGGCCAGTCCTCAAGGCTATGCAGATCGGTGTCCGAATTGATAAGAAGGAGCGAAACCTATTCGCGATGGAGCTTCAAGAAGAAATTGAAAAACGTGAGGAATTTTTCAGTCGTATTCTCGGTCACCCTCTGAATCCAGCCTCCCCGGTGCAGATGACAAAGCTCTTCTACACGGATCTCGGGATAACTCCCATCATGTCGCGTGCAAAGAAAGGTATTCCCGCTCACGTAACATGCGACGATGAAGCCCTTGTCAAGATCATGAAGAAGGAGCCAATCACTATTCCGTTGATTCGTGCTATTCAGGAATATCGCTCCCTCGGAGTATTCCTCTCCACCTTTGTCATGGCCCCACTCGACAAAGATGATCGGATGCGTTGCTCTTATAATATCTGCGGTACAGAAACCTACCGTCTGAACTCTTCCAAGAATGCTTTCGGTTCGGGCACAAACCTCCAGAATGTCCCGATGGGCGGAGAAGAAGATGGCCTCACCCTCCCGAACGTCCGCAAGCTTTTTATTCCCGACGAGGGCTTCACTTTCTTCGACATGGACCTTGATCGCGCGGATATGCAAGTTGTCGTCTGGGAATCTGGAGAGGTTGCGCTCAAGGAAGCTCTTCGTAAGGGCGTTGACATGCACATCCTGAATGCGATCACCCTCGCAGGAAAAGAACTTCCCGATCTCGATTGGCTTTGTGAAGGTCACGCTGAATATGACCGCCTCCGTTCCATCTACAAGCGCGAACGTCAGCTCGCAAAGTCCTTCATCCACGGGTGCGTTACGGCGGGACATGAAGTTCTCACGCCGACAGGTTGGGTAGATGTAGCTGACTACACAGACGGAACTCCTATCATGATCTGGGATAATGGAAATTTAAGGTGGGAAACCCCTACATATTTCCATCGAGATCACGCAGTTGATTTAGTAACCTTCGAGGGGGAATCATGGTCGCAAGAAATGACATGGGATCATCGAGTTATATACTCTAACGACAGCACTGGCTACAAAGTAAAGCAAGCTTGGGAAGTTCCAATGTCAGCACGACTGCCAAAATCAGGATTATTTTCCGAAGAATGTGATTCTCATCCCTTATTTGCACGTCGAGTAGCAGCTTTCCAAGCTGATGGCACAACGGATATATCCGGAGCTACAGTTTTCCATGTAGCGAAGCAAAGAAAATTCGAGCGCCTACAAGAACTTTTTCCGGAAGCTACTTTCAGTACTTGGACTGATGGGACTTATGGTGTTCGCGTAGTTCCAGGACTTGATCCTTCCTACAAATATGCTGACGCTAGACTTCTTCGCTGGTCCGCAGAAATGATGGATGCTTGGTTGGATGAACTCCCGCATTGGGATGGTACCTTTGGGAAGACTGGCCGCGTAGAGATTATGGGCATCAATAAATCTCATATAGAATGGGTTGCCACAATCGCGCATCTGCGTGGGTACGGAGCAAGTTTAGGCGTTAAAACTAACAGACCCGAGGGAAGAAAAGACCTTTGGTATGTTGGAATAAACAACAGACCCAATGCCAGAATATCATCTATGAAAGTAACCAGACATGAAGTACTACCTACACCAGTTTACTGCCCAAAAACGTCAAGTGGTTTCTTCCTATTCCGCCGCAATGGAAAAATCGGAGTTACGGGTAATACAAACTACGGTGGTGGTCCCAGAACTATGGCGATTGCAGCTGGTGTCACCGTTGCCCAAGCCGAGAGATTTCAGCGCATCTACTTTGGAACATACCCCGGCATCAAGCGTTGGCACGAGCGCACCGAGCATCAACTTCGCACTCGCCATTACGTTCAAAACGCTTTTGGGTATCGTCGCTACTACTTCGATCGCGTGGATGGCTTGCTTCCGGAGGCTCTCGCGTGGATTCCGCAGTCTACCGTGGGCAATGTCATCGACCGCGCCTGGCTTAACATCCACAACAATCTTCCGGAAGTCAAGGTGCTCCTCCAGGTCCATGATTCTCTCGCTGGCGAATTCCCAACCCACAAGAAAGAGTGGTGCCTCCGTCGAATGAAGGAGGAATCCAGCATCGTTATCCCTTATGACGATCCTCTGATCATTCCGACTGGAATCAACTGTTCTGAAAAATCTTGGGGACACTGCAAATGAGCCGCGAATTTCCCTCATGGCTGGATACTTACGTCAAGTACGCCTCCGTCACCGAAGCCCCGAAGCGAATGCACTTCTGGGCTGGCGTATCCGCCATTGCAGGTGCACTTCGTCGTAAGGTCTGGATCGACATGGCGCGTTTCCAATGGCTCTGCAATATGTACATCGTGTTCGTAGCCCCTCCAGGCGTCGTCTCGAAATCTACCACCACCGACATCGCAATGGACCTGTTGAAGGAAGTTCCTGGAATCAAGTTCGGTCCAGATGTTGTGACCTGGCCTGCTCTCGTTTCCGCCTTCGCAGCGTCTTCCGAGTCCTTCATCTATGAAGACGAATGGCACACGATGTCACCCCTCACCCTGGTTGCTTCCGAAATGGGTTCCCTGATCAACCCACAAGATCGGGAAATGGTGAATCTCTACATCACCCTTTGGGACGGTCGCAAGACCTTCGAGAAGGTAACCAAGATGTCCGGGAATGATACCGTCGAAGCGCCCTGGATCAACATGCTGGCCTGCACCACTCCCCACTGGATCGCGGACAACATGCCAGCAGCAACTATCGGAGGCGGCTTTACCTCCCGTTGCATCTTCGTCTACGCAGACACGAAGGAACGCTTTATTCCTTTCGTCGATGAAATGTCGGATACCGCAGACAAACACACCCGCGAGCGTCTGATCAAAGATCTTGAACACATCTCCCTCAACATTGCTGGTCCATACAAAATCCACCCAGTTGCTCGCGACTGGTATCGTCCTATCTACGAAGCCTTCTGGAACAACGCTTCCGAACGAATGGATGATACCATCCTGGAAGGCTATGCCGCCCGAAAGCAAACCCACCTTTTCAAGACCGCCCTGATCATTGCTGCTTCTCAACGTGACGAGAGAATCATAACCCTCGAAGATCTCCAACTCTCGATGATGATGCTGGAAGATGTGGAAGCAACCATGAACAACGTCTTCTCCCGGATCGGCCGCACAGAAGACTCTCTTCACGCCGAGAAGTTCGTTCAGTTCGTCATCCGAAAAGGTGGTGTCCCATACGAAGAAGCCTACAAAATGGTTTATTCCCACTTCACAGATTTCCGGGATTTCGAGGGTGTTGTCTCTGGGGCTGTGCGCTCTGGTCAACTAGTCCTAGAGCAGCGGGGGGATAAGTTCTGGCTTACATCCACTGCAAATCGGACGAAGCAGCAACCTCCTTCACCACGAAATGATCCGTCGAGTACCTTGGATATGGTGGTTTCGTGAACACAATACCCCACAATAACGCGAACAAGAAACCCAGGCACTTGTCCGTAGAACTCCTCATAACTGAGGGCTTAGGGTATTGCTGTGCCTGGGTTTTCTTTATGCGCTTCAGAAGAACAGCCCTGATTGCCGCCCGATTAGGGGTAACAACCAGGGCCGTTCGCTACGCAAAGGCTCGCTTCAACTCCGGTGAAATGCGGTGTCAGGGATGTGGCTCCTGCATGAGTAAGAAACTCACCGGATTTTGTAGCCGCGCTCCAGCCAGTCCTGCTGAATAGCTTTCATGGCACCTTGGACAGTCCCAAGCCGCCCATTCCGCACCATCATCTCTGCTTGATTCCGAAGCTCGGCCTGACTCTTCACAACCTGGGTATTCGGGCCACCGATTCCTTGGTACCCTGATCCCATAACCTCCTTCGGATTCTCCCGATCAACCGGACTGTCATTTCCAGTCAGACTTCCGCCGGTTGCATCCTTGTAAGCCTGGTGATCTCTCGGGCCAAGGACATCCGTAGTCCCAAACAGGCCTGCCAGTTGCATCGTCTCTTTCGCGCGAGCAACCGTCCACAGGTGGTCTTCCTCCTCCAGCTTCGCCGCCTCCCTAACCAGCGTATCCCAGTCCATGCGATTAACTGCGCTCGGGTTGAATGGAACTGAGTTATCGAAGTTGATCATGCCAGACTCCTATTTCCTAAATACACCAGTCGAATTGAACAGACCAACGATACTTCCAATCAGGGATTGCAAGATCGGCCAGATCTGATCGAAGGTCGCCAGCGCATCCGTGCCCGCATTATAAGCAGTCTCGATCGCCGCCCTAACCAACCCTAACTTCACTGAACCATTCCCCGATTCCGGAAAAGCTTTCTCTACCGTCTTCACGGCGTCGATCAGGTAAGGAAGCAAAGTCAGTACAAGTTTGATTGCAGTCAGATAATTCATTTCAATCTCCTAAAAGTTACAGTTAATTATTGCCCCGAAGGACATCAAGGATGTCGCGAGTTTCGGATCTTCCAGTAGGCTCGGGGATTCTTCCAGTACTTCCCCCGGCTCCGCCTCCCGAGGAGGTTTCACTACTGGTACGACCGAGCATGTCGATTTTCTTGGTACTGACGATTGTGGCCACATAGTTGCACACCCCGAAGACACCAAGCAGAGCAACCAGACCACCAGCAATTTGCTGAGCTTGTGTTTCATCCAGGTTTACCTCCACTCCGAAGAGTTTTGCTACTCCGACACCACCTACCAAGATTCCTGTGAAAGCACTTGTGAGTAGTTGAGCCTGTTTCCAGGTCTCAGGATTCTCCAACGATTGTCCTGCCTTGAAGGCACGAAAGAAAGCTATAATGTCCATACATTTACTCCTTATTTAAAGTGATCACGAAACCAAGCTCCGAGAACGGTCAGTGGTGTCCCAACGTACAGGACAAATTTCAGGAAAACAAACACTCCTTTGAATTGGTGAATGATTGCTATCATCTCCTCGATCTGCGGACGAAATTCCTCTTCCTGCTTGATGTGAATTTCTAGGGTAGTTTTCACTTCCTGTAGAAGAGTATGAAGGGGAATGATGTCGGGATGGGATACTGGCGCCATCATGCCACCCCAATTTCGCCTTCAGCCTCCAGCGTGAGCGCATCGGTAGTACCTGCACCGCCAACCAGATAATCCGTCGTATCCAAACGAATCATGCCGAACCAGTCCACGTATCCATTCGGAGGAACCAACTGTCCTGTTCCCATGAATTCTGTTCCTGCTGTATTCCCACCTGTCGCACCGATCCAGAGAGAGAACGCGGCAGAAGTAGCCGTCTTATTACTAATCCTCACATGACGAATGATCAAGTAAGTCTTCGTATTCGACGTTCCTCCTGAAGGTATAGTCCCGCCCGTCAAGGTCGGTGGATTCACCAGATCAGATGTGAGGGTAGTACTCAGAGCCTTCGGTCCGATGCGAATTGTTTTGTTTGCTGCCATATCAAGGTCCCTTCAAAGATTGTTAAGATTCTTTTCTTAGTTCCAGCTACCTTTTATATTCACTGTATTCGAACCGATCGAGAGACAGCGAAACCAACTATTCGTACCAATCACCGCGGCTGCAGCAGTCGTCAGTTGTATGCTCGGGATAATAGTTCCACCAACATTGATCCGGAAGATTCCAGTAACACAAACCGTAACAGCTGTTCCTGTTCCTGCGGTAACAATATCTCCGGTCGCCCCGGCAGAGGCTGTAAACGATCCTCCAAGTGCTGCCGCGGTTCCCAGCGTCGTTGCATCCAATCCGACAGCTTGCCAAGCCGCTGACGTAAAGGTTGCGGTGCCAGCCCCTACAATACTGAACCCAATATTCCCAGACGTACCTGACATCGAGGAAACAGTAAACTGCATCTCAAAGAAATACGATGTAGATCCCACAACTGTTAGTTCCCCATTCGTCGCTCCAGTAACTCCGGAAAACAAAGCCTGCAACGACGTATTACTTGTCATCGTTTTTGTAGACGACCGCGCAATAAACGACTCCGGATCGGGAGTAAAACTCGGGGCGAGTGTCAGGATATATTCTTCCGATTCCCCCTCAAACAATTCCCCTCCCATTCCTCCAGTCGGAAAAGTCCCCTGCGCTTGGCTCAGAATCCCTGGACTCGTAGTAATATCAACAGCACCATTCAGCGCGTCAGAGATTAGATAGAACCAGTGTCTCCACGAGGGTTCGTTCAGATCAGAAGCATTCGGGGGCGGAGGAAATCGTTTCATTTCTCTTTCCCTCCCCACTCACGGCGAGTTTGCTTTCTACGCTCACGCTCCGCAGACCTCTCAATCTTGATTTGCGTTTTCTGTTTCTGCGTTGTCCCGTAGGTTGGGAATCCAAGTCCTGATGCAATTGGTCGCACAACGCGTTCTGTTGGAGATACCCCAGGTTGTGTAGCAGAATTCGCGGTAAATGGAAGTGCCGCTTGTGCTGCATGCCCTGCAAAGGAATCATACTTCGGTGCCGTTTCTCCATAACCACTCTTCCCAGACATCAGATCCACGAGCATCTTGGGGGAGTACCCCAGCTTATTATACGCGAACCTAACCGGATCAGTCGCTGCGTGAACCGCCTCAAAGGTATGCTTACCAACCTGCATAGAAGTCCCATCCCGGAATTGAAGTCGCGTAGGATCTTTCTGCTCAGGCGAAAACACGGAATGCCCTGAGGTCATATAGTTCAATCCGTTCAGCAATGTCACCCAGTAAAGAGTTGAGCGCAACGCATACCGTCTGTATAGATCCGTCGCATTCTCTGGTTTCCACAGCCCCTTGAACGTATGATCACTTTCCCCAAAGGCCCTGAAACCAGCCCTCAAAGTACTCAACGCCCAGTCCGGAGCAAACGCCATAATCTGCGCGATACGCCTTCCCTCCGGCCCCGCAAGCCACATTCCCAAGGCGCGCCCAACTTGCGTCTTTGCTTCGGATGCAATCCCGAACCAGTCTAAACCGCCGGTCAAATCGTTTGTGTAGGTAGCTACTTCCCGAGCAATCTGTTGCCGAGTTTTAAGCGGGATCTTCTTCGGATCTTTCGCATGAGCTTCCGCATTCCTCAGAGTAAGGGTCTCGAACTCCTTCAAGAACAGCGCACCCTTAATCCCTGCGTGGAGATAATCCCAAGTAATATGATCGAGTTTCTGGTTCACCCAGTCAATCTTATTCGTAACTGCAGTTCCAACCTTAACTTCGCGTCCGACCAACCTTGGAGTAATCGCATCAACCGCTGCTCCAATATCTCCAATAATAGTCTGGCTCACGTCAAGCGGAACTTTCATCGAGAGACCTTCCCTTAACCCCAGATCCAGCGTATCCCCAAGACCACCTTCCCTAAAAGCCTTCAGCGCTGCTTCAATTGGCTTCAGTGAAACTCCCGTTTTTACCGAGAACGCATCTTTCCCCATTGCGTTCAGATAGACTTCCATCAGACTCTTCGCGTGGAACAGGGAACCATATACCTGCACCCGCTTGATCGCCATGGACAATCCAAGCATTCCCCTCGTCACCACATTTGGATCAGAGTTATTCAGCACCACCCCCAGGCTATCCTTCAGATCAGGATGAACTCCATACCCTTGCATCTGCGGGTGATTGAACTTCTCGTAACCTTGTGGAAGATTCCCATTCTTATCCTGCCGAACAAGGTATGGTATTCCTTCCGGAGACTTTGCTTGCTTCACGTTGTCCAGAAGAATCTTGTTCTCGATCGCTGTCCTCATGGACTTCGCGTAGATCCCGACGATCTCTCCAACGTCCTGCGTTTTCAGGCGAAGACCAGAACCAAGCAGAGCCTTGTTAATCTCGTCAAAGGTTTCGTATTTCCCCCGCTTCCCAAAGCGAGTATTCGGAGAACCTTCGGTATGACCTCCGCCAGTTTCAAACAGCTTCTCGATGATTCCGCTTTCCCGTGCCAGCGACATCGTAGGATCATGCTCGACAATGTAGGAAATGTAATTCGCACGCATCCCCTTGATAACTTCAGCATCCTTCGCCTCCGCACCAATCTTGTCGAGGAAGTTACGAACGTAACGATAGACCACTCGCTCATTCGCGGTAAGTCCTTCCATCGACCCGGAGTCCAGCGCACGAGAAACTTCAATCCTCCGCTCTGCATCTGGAACCGCCTTGTTAATATCTCGTACCATATTGTCTATAATACGAGTCTCCGCAGCAATGTTACCATTCCTGATATTGATGAAGGCATCCGTCCCCAATTTCACAGCTGGTTTCAGCGCTGCCTTCCCAAGAATAATACTCGCGGCAACAGCAGCTCCATACACGGGATCCCCACTCTTTCCTCCAATGTATGTTCCCGCTCCCAGTACCGCCCCAACACGAGCAGCGTTCCAGGTCGCTTGTTTCCACGAAAGGGTCTTCCCGAGGCCAGCGAGGGTTCCTGGGAGTCGCATTAGGCCTGCTCCAGCTATCCCACCGAGGATCGCGCCAGCAACTTTCGAGTCTCCCGCTAGGAGAGAGCCAGCCAGCATACCCGCACCAACCAGTGCAATCCCGCCGAGCAACTTCGGATCAGCCTTTCCATACTGATTGATTCGACCAGCTTGACTCTTCGTAGGAACTTCATACCAGCCATGCCCAGAGGAGTCCGTGACGTGCTTGCCATCGAGAGACTTGAGATAAGGTTCGATATCGCCCTTGTAGCGATCGTAGATGGATTGGTGTCCATTTTCAATGAAGCCGGGTTTGTATTCAGTAATGTCCTTGTTAATCTGATCGAGAGTCTCGTTCAGTTCTACCAGACGCTTTGGCTGATCTTCTTTCGACCAATAACGATCAATAGATTGAATGCGAGATTCTATATCCTTCTTGTCTTGACGGAGTCTTTTAATGCGTGCTGAATTATCCTGCCACCCCTCCACCTTCGCCACAGTATCTGCATCGGCAAATCGCACCACATCCCCACCTTCCTGTGCGGTCTTCGCCAACTCCTCCCGGATCAGTCTCCGCGGCCAGTGCTTGAGCATGGGGCCGACGCTAGAGTCAACAGCAGTTGCCGCAGCTTTTGTACGCATTTCTATCTCTCGCAACCTTGCTTGCTGCACTAGATCAGATAGATAACGCACATCAGAGGCATCATTTCTAGGATTGAATCCCAGTTCCCTTAATCCACTACGAATTTTATCTACTTGCGGACCACCAATTCCGGTAGATCTAGTACGCATCTGAAGATCTGATAATTTTGCGGCTTCAGAACTAACCTTTTCATATTCTTTAAAAAATTCTTCGCGTTGTGCTTCCGGAATACCCCCCTTCGTCCGTTGCGCCAGATCGCTCTGCACCTCCACCACATGCTTCACGCCGCCCTCCTCAAAGCTCCGTGTCCACCCGAAGAGTCTCGGATCCTGGAAGTGGTTCGCATCGGAAAGCTCCATGTGCTCGGGGAGGCGGTAGAGGGTGGTGGTGGCTGGAACATTGCCATCGTAACCAGGAGCAGCTACTCCAGTAGCGTCGGTATCCCGACCAATCCTCTCCAGCCCATAATCCGCATGCTCCCACGTCCCCTTCGCCTCCAGCGTATGATCTCCCGTAGCCAAACGGAAATCACGAACAAGTTCCTGCGCTGTAACCTGTTCACCTTTCGTCGCCAACACCTCAGTCAGAACATCCTTCTCCGCCTTCGAAACGTCAGCCCGCCGTAGTTCCTGTTCAATCAGCGACTTCGGAATCTCGGTTCGATTCTGCGGGAGGCGCTCCAGTGTTTTGAGCGTGTACTTCCCTTGCGCCAACTCCCCACCCAGGGTACGAAGTGGAAACGCTTGAGCGGCCTTCCCGCCAGTCATCAGTAGGGCACCGCCCAGAGCGAGTTCCCCACCCCATTTTGCTGCCTTCTCAGGACCTACTGCCGCAGCAACCATCCCACCGCCGACAGTCAAGCCCAGGGCCGCCAACAACTTCGGGTCAGCTTCCCCAGCTTGAATTCGCCGTTGCGTAGTCCTCTGCTCTGCAGCCTTAACCAGATCTGTTCCTGCGGCCTCTTGTGCAATATCTATCGGACCCCTCGGCTCTTCCGGCCCGAGCCACTCTCCTTGTTGCACACCCCGCCCAAAGCTTGCCTTCGCATCCGCCCGCTTCGCCCTAATCTCTTCCATTACGGAAGCCAGTGTAGGATTATTCTTAATTGCAGCTTCGACAGCTTTTTTCGTGGCCCCAGATTGCATCATACGATCTGCTTGAAGTCTTGCGTTTTTTACGGCATCGTTCGTAGTGTACGACTTCCAAGTATCCCCCGATTGATCTACATTAAATGCTTCGCGAGCCCAGGTCTTTGGCTTATCAGAGTAAACATGTTTATCCCCATACGCAGCTTCCCCGGGACTGTTAATCTCACCAGTCCCATCCACAGTATCGGAAAAACGGTCAGGTCCGGGCGGCTCCACAGGCTTTGCCCTTCCGCTCTTCGCCCATTCGCCGCCGGCACTCAGGCCCTTGCCGGCCAAATGCAGCCCCGCCATCATCGCGCCGCCCATCACAGCGCTCGACCCGACCTCGCCCCAGTTAACCTCTTCCTTCTGGGCAGCCTGCTGGATCGTGGCCACGCCGCCCATAACCACCGCACCTTCAATTGCGCGCTCTCCAAGCACAGCAGCTTCTCGCGCCGTCCGACCAAGCTTTGCCATGTTCGCTGCTTGCTCGACCATCTGCGGCCCCTTCGAGAGCGCAAGCACCGCAAGTTCTGGAGAGTACACAAGACCCTTTGCCAGCTCGGCCGTCGCGGTAAGTGGATGATCCACCATAAACTTCGTACCGGCCTTCAAGCTCTCCGTAAAGCTCGGGTCTTCCTGAAACTTCAGCGTACCCTCCGTGCGCTCTCCGGTCACCTTCTTAATGGCCCAAGCACCAAGGTTAACCAACGGGTTACTCTCAAGGAAGGCCTCACGACCCATCCCCTTGTAATACTCGAATGTGCCAGGCTCAGTTCCCGGCGCCGGCTTCACCATCTGCCCGAGACTTTCCTTTGCCATTTCCCAGTCAGTCTTTTCAGGCGCGGGTTCTTCTACAGGAGCCGCCATCCAGGCAGCTTTCCCCGCCGGCTCTTCCTGCGGAATAACACTAACCTCATCCTTCGCGTCTGCGAAAGGCGCATCAGCCCAGCCAGCCATTATGGTTTCCTCCGCTTGGTTCCATCCGGGGCAAGAAAGACTGTGCCGGAAGGAAGCTTCGCATACTCTTCATCAGAGGTTATCTTCGCTGGGGCTGTAGCAGGTTTAGTCTCTGGGGGAACAGCCTGCTTTCTTCCCGCTCCAGTAGGCTCCCCGGCGCCAGCATCCCGCGTCACCGTCTTGAACGGATTCCAGCTCGCCCCATCCACCACGATCTCCCCAAGCACACTTTCCCGAGCCTGCCGCAGAGCCTCTTCCTTCGAAATCGCATCACCCTCTTCCATTCCAAGCAGGCTGTCTGCATAGATCTTCTGCGCCCGCATCCGAACATCCATTGCGGCTTCGACTTTCTTTCCTGGTGGAAGTGACTTGAACACACCCTGCGGGTCGGAATCAGTCAGCACGCCAATCTCTGCTTCGCGGTCTTTCTCACCTTTCATAGCGAACTCGCTCGTGGCCTTTGAGGCAGCCGCGCGAGACTTGACTTCCATCCCGGTGCGAAGTCTCGCCTCCCTCGCTGCATCAGTTTTCTCGCGCAGTGTTTCCCGCTCTTCCCGAGTTTTCTGTTGAGCTTCCAGAACTTTTTCCCGAGCAGTCTTGATTTCCAGTTCCTTCAGTTGCAGCCCTGTCGTACCCAGCATTGTCTGCCGCTTAATCCAAGCCTCGGTCGCTGGACCCCAAGTCCGGTACTGCGAGGGGATAGTTTTCCCGGCCTTCGCCGAATCCGCAATGAACGAGTCCAGTGACCCCTGGTCATACACAGTCGTTGCCCGCCCGGCCAGCAGCTTATCCTGATTCAGCCCGACCTGCACTTGCTCAATCGCCGCATTTTGAACCCTCGCCCGAAGCTCTTCCGCCTGCTTCAGCATACCAATCCCCGACTTCGGATCGACTGCCATCAGGGCAGTTCCGGCAGTCTGAAACTGATTCGCCAAGCGATTCTGCAAGGTCAGCGAGTCCGTAACCCCAACATCTTCCGCCCGCTTCTTAAACACATCAGCAAGCACACTCTTCGACTGCCGATTCGTTTGAGCAGCTTCCATTCGTTGTTGCATTTGGTACTGTTGATCTTCCTTCCGCTGTTGCATGTCTTGCAACCCCGAGAGAAACCGTAGCCCGCCAAGATAACCTTCCATCAATCCAGCCATGATAACCCCTTAAACGTAGCCCGACATGGTGAAAGGAAGGTCAGTCGACTCCGCAGTCCCCGTCATAAACATCTTTTCGGTCGAGTTACCCCAGGCATCATACCCGTTCGTTCCGATTCCCGCCCCAGAGATCGTACTCAAAAACGCTTGGTCGGTATTGTTCTGCGAGTTCTGTTGGAACTGTTGCGCGTTCTGCGCGATTCCAGTCCTCATATACTGATCAAGCAACTGCCCTTGATTCACCCCAAGGTTCCCCCGGCCAAGCTCTACCTGCGCCTGATTATTCTGCGTGCGCTCCGCCAGCCCAGCATACCCGAGTCCAATCTGCTGCTGGTTATTCTGCGCGCGTTCCGCCAGACTCGCATAGTTATAATTTGTATTCTGCGAATTGCTCTGAATCCCCGCGCTCATCCCAGATAGCTCGGCCAGTCGATTGTAGCTATTCTGGAATGCCCCCTCGGAAGCTCCCATCGCAGACAGTGTGCGGTTGAATTGTGCACTATACTCCTGGCTCGCCATTCCTTGTCCATACTGCTGAAGCTCGATGGCCGCATTCCCGGATTGAAGCAACCCTCTTGCCGCCGCACTCCGCTCGACAGCCTTCTGCCCCTGATCCAGCCGCCATTGATAGCTAGGATCACTCGTAGAAAACTGCCCATTCATCAGAGTCTTCAACTGATCGGCATACCCATTACTCGGATCTTGCTGCATCTTCGCATCAAGTTGCGGCATGTACTTCGCGTTGGCAACTTCCTGCGGAGTTTGCACTCGCGCAATCGGGGCGGCGGCAACCTGCTGCTGGGCTATTGGAGCTGCGGTAACAGCTGACTGGGCACTCGCCTGCGCAATCAAAGCATCTCGCCCGCCAGCAATAGGCTTCGTATTGTACTTATCTTGGTACGCCTTGGAGTCGATGTAACTTACCCCCGGCGCATGAATAGAATATTGGGACAAGCCCTGAGCTGCAGACATTATTGCACTCCCTTCTCAGCTAGTATATCAAGGGCCTCAGCCCGGAACGGTGTATCTTCACTATGCTGCAATTCAAAAGCCCTCCGATAAGATGCTCCGAGACGCCGAACTCTGGACAAGTTAAGGTTGGTATTCAGCGGCAAGAACTTGGACCACGTTGCATAATCGTCATCCGAATATCGAAGATAAGCCACCCCATTACTCTTGTCCGAAATCAGGGTAGCCTCGTCAAAGAATTTCTTATCCGAAGTTTGCGCATCCAGATTAGAACTTCGAAGCTTCACTATAATAGGAACTGAGGTAACAGTTCCCAGATTAGAAAAGGAATCTGTATATACAAACGGATTCATCACAAGCAAATCTCCGGTGGATTCTTCCTGGACAAGATCTAAATTTCCAATACCTGCGTAAAAAATTCCCGCGAAATAATTTGTAACGACAGGCACAATCTCCGCTGTGGTATCTGGTGTTTCCGGGGGGACAACAATCTCCCCTACAAAATAGGCAAAGTTATCTTCATCAATATAGTGAACTGTAACGAATCCGTTAAAATCAACGAACGTTGCCAGGGTTACTTGAACTACATCCCCATCGGCAAAGGTATGTTCAGGCATCCCAACAAAGGCATACTGTTGCGCGTATACAATACTAGGCATGATATCAGCCCTCCTCTGGTATATAGGGGATATTGCTAGTCCACTCATGCCAGAAATTAGTCAAAGCATCAAATACCAACGTAACCCCCAGATCTTTCAACGTCAGCACGTACAGAGGATGCCCCTTCATCTTGATGAAATAAGAGAATACAGCCGACAGATCACTGTCTGAGATAACCCGTTCCACGGCAGGTGTAGAAATCTTCTCTGGGATAGTCCCGTTAAAACGATAGATTGAGCGCCCTTGCTGTCGTGTAACACCCATAAAGTACAGCGTGTTTTCCGTATCCGCAATGGATTCCGCGCAGGAGCATCCAACCAAGGCTACGGCGTTCGTTACAGGAAGCAGGGGAGAGCCGGTCGGATTACCCGCATCGTAGAAGAACTCTGTCGTATATTTCCCAAAGGCCACAATGTAGTTCACCATCCGCCGAATTGCAACACCATCGTCAGGCATAGAGGTTGCTTTAATCACGTTCAGCCCCGACCAGGTAAGCGGATCTTCTAACTCCGATCCATAGATATACCCCAGTGGGGTCATCACATAAAACGTACCGTCGAGGTAAGCTGCTCCAGGAACCGTTTCCGCCGGGTAATCAGGATCTGTCACGGCAGTCATAGACATATCGTAGACCCGAAAAGCGTCATTCGTAGATTTTAAGAAAAAGCTTTTTGGGTTTGTATCTTCGGGGATAGCAATAAAAGTATAGGCTAACTCCGTATTCACATTAAGATTACCTAGGGCAACCGCCCCAGAATCACCATAACCACCGTCCGTGGCCAGGCTATAAAGCAGTCTTCCCATACGAACAAAGTAAATATCGTTTCCATTCTGATAGCATCCTTGGGCAGCGCCGGGATAAGCAGACGCCAGCACTACATTGTAACCTTCTAATTCAGATGGCGGATAGTAAGGAAATAGCACAGTTCCAGAACGCTTCATTACAAAGGTTTGGCCGGTGCTGCCAGTCTCAGCAAACGCGTTAACACTTACTTCATCGGCCATCCGATCAGCATCCCGCGCCCCGTAGGGAAAGGCTAGTGGAATCCTCATTCCTATCTCCCAGACCGATCAACACTGAAGTACACCGGCGCCTCATCCACGGAGAAGTCGAAGCAGTCTTCCAGGAATCTCGCGGCCTTCGCAGCAACTTCCCCACGCACATCAGGGGGGCAGCCGTACTCCAGCGACAACTCATCCGCCAGTCCCCACTTGATCGCTTGGAACCATTCCTGCGGAAGATCGAAGTTATCCGTCGTCGCCACCATGTCGAAGATCGGAACTTGCACGATCCCATAAAAAGTCCTGGTGTAGTCCGATGGGGCGTTATACACTGTCACGATTCCCGTATCAAGCTTCGGATCGTACCAGTACTGGTTCGGGACGCCGGCCTGCGTCTTCTGGGCGAACTGATTGTAGTCCTGTCGCGCGATCTGAATCAGCTGCGTGTCCTGACTGGTTTCGTCAACTCGAATCCAGGCATCGCGAAAGCGGAGTGGGCGGGGGGTTACGAGGCCGGCAAGAGAAATTGAAACATATGAATCGGTAGGCCATTCTGCTGGGGTATCTAAATATGGATCGGTATAACCAGTTGCCGCAGTCGAGGGACTAACCACCTCTATCAGTGTTAGCCCGCCGTTTTCTACAGTAAATTGCACTGTAGTACTTAAGGCACCATCTACGTCATCAAGAATGTTTGCGTAATAAGTGCCATCCGTACCGTCCGTTCCAGCTTCTACAATAACAAGTCCCTCGGTTACAGGTACGCCCCCCGCTACCCCAATCGGATAACTCACCAGTCCGCTCAGCAGTGGAAAGCCAATCTCGTCCAGTTTCCACAACGGAATACTCTTCTTCTGCCAGGCCTTAAGAACAATGTTCAAGGCTTGGTTGCAGTTCAGATAATCTTCTATCGTCGGAACCGCACCTGCCCCAAGTTCCCGAAGCAACCGCAACGAAGCCTTGATCACGTCATCCCGCGTCAAGGTAAAATTCGCAATACCAGTTGTTGCCATGCTACACTCCTAAAGGGTTTGGTGGCATTGGGAGGGCTTCAGCTTCCGCAACGAATACGTCAGGCCCTTCCGGACGAGAGACCTTCACTGTCTGGTCATCCTTCACCGATCGCACGAAGTCCTGGGGGTGCCGCGGCTCCCAATCCCTCGCGCAAACCCACAGGCCGTCCCAAGTTTTCTTCAGCGTTGACGCCTTGAAGGTCCATCCGCAGCGATCGCACACTGCGTTATTATCACCCGGCTTGTAGTAAGATGCACCCATGCTAACCTCCACGAGCTTTCAGGATCCAATACAAGTTATTCGCGGCTAGTGCAAGGAATGGGACCACTAAGAATCCCATAAACCAAGGCCCAACCTGGTGCGTTACCACGAGATAGCCGATCAGGGCTGTAATCGGAACCTTCATAAGGAACAATCCTGGACCAACACCAAGTTTTGTCAGAACCTTCCCGAGAATTGTATTGGCTTCCTTCAAACCATTCCGAATCCCCCAGATAGTTGCGGCGGCGTCGGCAGCTTGGAGAACGACAAACAAAACGAACAGTGCGTAGATCATATTTTCACCCATCCATAGACACCAGGTTCCCACACGTTCGCATCGGAGCCAGTGTTGTTCCAGTTGAATCCCTTGTGGGAAACCTTTGAGTTGAGCTTGTAGGCGTCCTGCGCTCCGGTTGGTTGCACCCAAGCAGAATAACCAGTCTGAACAACCACCGGTGATTTGGCAGTCCAGCCGAATGTGCCAGGTTCCCAGACGTTGTTTCCTGAGCCATCAGCCTGCGTGACCTTCCACGTAAATCCGTTGTGCGTCCGCTGATCCGGCTTGCCGGTAAATGGATTCACCAGCTTTGGAGCGTCGTTCGCATCAAGCGGTTGCCACCATTCGCAGATGATGCCGGGTTCAGCGATACGGCGGATCAGCGCCGGATATGTACTTGGGTGCGCGTTGTAGGTCGTTCGGCTGAATGTCTGAATCACTGACCACAGCAGGTTATCGAAACGGTACAGCGATCCAGCAGTCACATTGCCAGTGTTCGGCAACTGCGGAGCCTGCGCGCCCCATTTTGCACCACGTCCGGCAATGAGCGCCTGCGTCCGTGTAACTGGATCGCCTTCGCTGATTTCCCATACCACGTTCGGGATCGCCTTGACCGCAGCCTCGAACTCAGCATCGTTCCAAGAGTGAAGCGCTCCGTGCGTTGCCGCTGCGCCCGTATAGGCCGGGACGCTGAAGTTATTCGGGCCGAAAGACTTTTTTCCGGGAGTCTGCGCGGTGTTGTTCAGAGCGTCGTTCGCCGTCAAGATATTGGCGATTGGAATAATTGCGACCATGCTCATATCAGTACGCTCCCGTTCGTTGATTTACCCATGTTTCCGTTGCCGTGATTTCGTCGGTAGTGCTGAGAGCGCCACGGACGATTAGTGAGTAGATATTCCCGCTCATCCATGTTCCGACCACATTCCCACCAATGAATAACTGCCCATTTTGGAAATTCGCCGCCCCGGAAACCACGGATGCATTCGCAAACAATGACGCGTTTTTCCTTGTGGATAGGCAATTTTGCCCAGTTGCTCCACCCAAATTCATCAAAGATGTTAGTACCGACCTTGAAGCTGGTGTATATACACTATTGACTGCTGAAACTCCTGACGACCCTTGTACTTTGAATTCTAAATTTGCCGTATTGGAATAAGACCAAAAACCTCCCGACGCTACAGAGCCTAGCTGAATAATTCCATCAAACCCTACGTTATCAGTAGTAACAAATCCAGCAAACACGCTCATCTTATCCGTGCCGGTGAAGTTAATCGCCGCCGTACTCAGTGAATCATCCACCCCATCGAATTGCAGCCAGTGATACGTGCCGTCCGTCTTGTACAGCGGGCGGGATGCTGCGGTGGCTTGGGAGGCGTGGTTTCCTGAAACTGCTTTTACAGAAATATCATCTATAGAACCAGTGAATGACGATGTGACAAACCCAAAATCACCGCCAGCAATCGGCCCAAGACGAACCGTGTATGTCCCATTGGCGGCAAACGTTGCGCTATAACCTGGCGTTGATCCACACGCAACCTTAATAGTTCCCGCGGAATAACCAGAGATAGTTAACGATACCTCGTAGAGATTTCCTGCCGAAACACCAAAACTGGTTCGATAAAGCGACCATCCAGATGCACTAGAAAAATTAGCCTTGCCTCCTGATATTGATGCGCCGGTTCCTTTTACCCAAAAACCCGTATCGCTACTAAAATCTCTGTTTGCTGTAACCGTAATCATCTCCGATCCAAGCACCAGCCCCTTGCTCTTGTCCAGAACCAGCCCGACCGGCTGGCCATCCGCCGTGACCGGCGTGGTGCCTGCGCTGTCTTGGAACATCGTGCTGAGGTCGCTCGGGTCGTACCATGCGCCTTGCTCGCCGGAGGAGAAGAGGTCGAGCGGGGAGAATCCCGCCCCTGCTCCCCACTGCCGCAACGCTAAACTGATTTTACTCAGATGCATAGTCAATCACCAGAGAGCAACAATACTGGTTGCCGTAGTGTTCGTTGCCATAACCTTGGTAACCTGGATCGGGAGGATAGTCCCTGCAGCTACCCCAACAAAAGTCACCGTCGCTTCGTTCCCTGACATCTTCACCGCCACGTTTCCAGCACCACCTACCCACAACGCCCGAGTCCCCGGCAGCACAGTCGAGTCGCTCGGGGTAACAGCTTGCGCACCATGCGCTGGAGCTGTGGAATCCGCAGTCGAATATTTACCAGCCATATCAATCTCCTAAATATCAGCAACGGGGGCCGAAGCCCCTTGGTTCATCACACGCGGCCAGAGATTTCGCAGGCGCAGGTCAGGTAGTCGACATTGAGAGGGCCAGCTGCCGTCCCAATCGCCATCGTCGGATTGAGGAGGATGGTATTTGCCGGAAGGTTGGCGAGGGTGCCGAGAGTGCCGGCTGCCCCGAACGAACCTACACACACGCCGCCGTAGTACACATACAGCGTCGGGTTGCCACGACCATTGTAGTAGAAACCAACCGAGGTCCGCGCCGAGTTGACTGCGACCGCGGGCGACGGCAGGGTCACGGTGGTGGTACTGCCGGCAGCAGCCTTGATATTGATTTGCCAGGCGGTGCCAGCGGCAGCCTTGGTGAAGTACACGCCGTCGGAAGGGGCGGTCGGCGCGCCCTTGATTGCACCGATCACGTAGTTCGGGGCCGAGGTGTCCGCCGGGAGAACAAGGCCGGCTTCGAACCAGAACTGCAGGCCGCTGCCCGAGGAAGTCGCAGGATTAAAGTTGAACGCCCCGCCGGGCAGCGTATTCGACTGCGTGCCGGAGGTTGCCCAGGTGAGGGCGAGCGCCCCACCAGGAATCGTGGTTGAAAGAGCGGAGCCAGAACCAGCGCCACCAGCTACAACAGTCCAGTCGCCTGCAGCGTACTGGAAGAAATCATTTTGGTAAATTGCGAGATTGTTACGATCAGGGACAACAAGATTGCCCATGATACTGCCGGCACGGTTATTGGTGACACCAGCCGGAAAACGAGTGGGATTTCCCATTTTGAAACTCCTTACGTTAAACAGTTAACGAGGCTGACCTCGTAAGGGGATAGAACAAGATTACTTCAGCAAGGTTTGCAAGGCTTTCTCGGCTTGGCGGGTGCCTTCACCGGAGTCTTGCCGCGCTTGCGCGGTTTCGGAATTGCAGCCATACTGTATTCCTTTCATGAACATGGTACAATGGGGTAATGCGAACACACTACCCCACCTACTACTTACGGACCGTTCGATCCGTACACAGCGCGCGGGTCAACGAACCCGACTGAGTAACGCTCATAGCCCAGGGCCTTGGCATTCTTCGTGTCAAAGTCATTGTCCTGATCGAACGAGATACCTTCGCGTTCCAGGAACAGCATGCCCTTGCCAGATTCAACATTGGTACGAACGAACCAGGCCTGCGGAGCCGTGAAGTAGTGATTCAACTTCACGCCACCGGGGATAGCGCTGGTCGCATTCAACACGTTGATGTCGTTGTTGGAGTTGCCGGGCTGCAGAGCCGACTTCAGGATGCGATTGGCGTTGAACCAGTTCGCCGGAGCCACGTGCAGACTCTTCGGCATCAGGTTGATCAGCAGACCGCGATCATCAGTAGCTTGCATGATCTGAATCAGCATGTCTTCCAGAGCAGCTTCGCTCAGGTCGGCATCCACGGTCAGCTTGTTGGAGAACGTACCGCCCGAGGTATTCGGATGAGCGGTCGAACACAGGGCCACACCATCCGCACCGAGATACGAGCCGCTGAAGGCACGGTTGTAGATGTTTGCGCACACGCGTTCCTTCGTCTGACGGAAGGCACGGGCGTTGCTGGTGGCGCGGGTCTTGCTCACCTCCATGTAGAGGTTATCCTTCAGCTCTTCGTGCGTGACGATGTAGCCGAGGGCGTAAGCCAGGTGGACG
>OFQZ01000166.1_pt1 | contig 25724 bp, 43 predicted proteins | sample 1543011 | NCBI WGS metagenome assembly OFQZ01 (sample SAMN07774216, study PRJEB24372) | wastewater metagenome | isolation source: Exp Tend NO 0WW | collected 2016-02 | reverse complement strand
TTGGCTGTGCGGCGACCAACGCCGTGTGCCGGATCAGCGGCAAGGTGTTTGATGCTCCGAGCATTATCGGGACTAACTCGCGGGCCGATTTCATAACAACCGGTCGCCAGTTTTTAAGTGACTTTGAGGATGCGATTGACGAACTCAGGCTAGGGAAGGTTGACCAGTACAACCGATTCGCTTTCACATGCGGAATCGCCCAACTCGACGTGCCTGACTACGACCTACCCATACTGGATACCGACAATTACCTCGAAGGGCTACCTGCTTATCGCAAATTCGCAGAGGAGCAGAAATGACCGACGAACAGTACGAAGCCCTAATCGAAGCCAAGTTAGCTGACGGTGACTTTCTCAACCACATAAACGGCTACTACGAAGGGGCATTGACCAAAGATAACGCCCGCGATCTGGTTGAGAGGTACTTAAACGAAACGGTACAGGAATTTGATCTGACTTTTGAAGGAGTGACGAAACGCAAATGACACCCCAACTCAAACCCGAAAACTGGAACGCACTTAACAACAACATCGACCGCCGGAAAGCAACGGCGGGCAAAGAATGGCTCAACGGCTTTGTCGGCGGGCTGATCCTCGGCCTCGTACCGTTCCTCGTGTTCCTTTGCCTGACAACGAAAGAGGCGGACGTGATCGCGTGGGTGGATAGGTTTTTGAAGTAAACAAAGTTCGGCTTAGCCGGTTTAGCCGCGGCACACAAAACGAACGGCAGTAAGCCGGAAAAGGAGCAATCAATGAACGTAGATTCAATTTACAAATCAAACTCTAACTTTCTCAAAGCCGCGGATCTGCAAGGCACAAAACCAGTACTAGAGATCGAATCGGCAGAGGTACAGGAAAGCACTTACAACGGCGTGACCAAACAGCAGATAGTGCTGACGTTCGTCGGCAAAGAAAAGGTTCTTGGCTTGAACGTCACTAACGCCCGCCGCATCAGCCAGCTTATCGGCACGGGTGAGATCGAAGAATGGGCGGGATGGCGTATCAAGCTTTACACCGACCAGACCGAGTTCGAGGGCAAGACCGTGGACTGTATCAGAGTGTTCCCTGATCTGCCGGAGCAGAACGGCAATAAGGCCCAGCAGTTTAGCGGACCCAAAGACAGCACCGACGATATTCCCTTCTAGTCTCCATTGCCAGTTAGCGGCTCTGGACAAAAGCCGCACTAAGAACAATGTCGGAACAAATAAGCAAAATTCTAATGGAGCTAGAGAATTACGAACAGCAATTATACGCGGCATCTATCGAGTACAAGCAGCTGGCGAGTGACGCGGCACAGAAGCGGGCAGATTACGACGTGGCCTGGGCACAGGAAATGTTGAAGCTTCCAACCGACGTAAAGATGACGGTCGCCGAAAAGGAAAGCACGGTTGTAACGATAGTGGCAGAGCGGCTCAGGGCGACCCGTATTGCCGAAGCTTTAGCCGAAGGTGCAAAGCGGCACCTATCCGCCCTGCAAAGCAACCTTACGAGCCTGCAGACGCGGGCAAGCCTGCTCAAGACCGAGCGATCGCTGGTGAATATGTACGCCTAACAAGCTTGGCGAATCCGGGCTGAGCCAGTGAATGACCCGGCGGTGTTGGAGTTAGACATCAGAATAGTTTGGATAACGGGGCGGGTAGAACGCCTGCCCCTTTTAGATATATGCCAAAGAAATTACAACGAGCGGTGTTCTGGATATTCGGCTGGTTGGAGCGTCACGGACTATGACCCGCCGCCAATTTCGCACCTATTGGGCATTGATAATCGTCATCGGGTTAGCGGTCGTCGCGTTCGGTGCGGTGCTGGCTGATATGCCGCAGTGAAAATGCCTGCGGGTGAGCAGTTAACTCCTGCGTAGGGCTGATGCGATGTCAATGACCAATTGCGTTACAAGCACGAATGGAACCGACGATCACCACAACCGGCGGCTCCGTTCCCTGGAATCGCAAAGCCGGGCGGCCGCGAGTCCACTTTATCAATGATCGAGCAGCGGTTCCGGGCGAGCCACTGACGATGAAGCAATGATGCCCTAAACCAAATGGCGAACTCTAGTTCTAATTCAAAGCAAGTTTTAACTGATATGCACTCCCTGAATCAGCACGAATTTGAAACGGCAATTTACCGCATCCTCGAATACGGCGACATCAGCGATCTCGCACACGCCGTCGGTAAATCAGCGGGCTACTACAGCCAAATGTTCAACCCGGAGGATCCGCGAGAATCGGTTTGGTATCGAGCCGCGTTGGACTTTCACAACCTTATCGCCATCGACCCTGAACGCGGCAAGGCGGCACTCGACCTGTTCAATTATTTCGCTAAGCGTTCCTTACCCGGCAACGGTTCATTGTGCGTCGATCGCACCCGTGAGCGGGCGTGGAAGGAAAGCACGGAAGCGGCACTGGCCGAGGCATCGGGTAAATCGCTGGACGAGTGCATCAGGGAAACGGAAGAAGAGATCACGGCGAAGCTTGAGCATTTAGAGGCCCTTCGCGGGAAGCGTAGGAAAGAGATAGGCGACAAGGTGATAACGCAGTTCACGGCCAACGGGAGGGCGAGTTAATGATACAGACTTCACTTTTCGATATGCCCAAACCTTTCGGCGGGCGTACATACAGCCCCGAACACGACGAGCAGCGGTTAACAACGCTATATGACCGCGTGTTCCGGTTAATGTCCGACGGCCACTGGCGTACCTATGCCGAGATCAAAGCCGTCACGGGCGGCTCAGAGGGCGGGATAGCGGCAAGGCTGCGTGACTTTCGCAAGCCGAAATTCGGCGGGCACGTCGTGAACAGCCGGCGGCGTGGAGATCCGAAAGATGGGATTTGGGAATACCAATTGGTGACGAACAAATGAAAGCACAGCCAGAATTCCAACTTCAATGTGCCATTGCCGAGTATCTCCGCACGGCTTACCCGAAGGTTAAGTTTCTGTCCGATGTGCGGGCGTCGTTAAAGCTGACGATCCCGCAGCAGGTCCGAAGCAAAAAGGTACAGGCCGACAACTTCGCGTGCCCGGATATGGTCATCTTTGCGGCACGGAAAGGCTATCACGGGATGTTTCTGGAGCTAAAGGCTCAGACGCCGTTCAGGAAAGACGGGGCATTGAAGACCGATCCGCACCTGGCCCGGCAGGATGAGGCGATATTCGGGCTAATGGAAGAAGACTACTACGCCCATTTCTACTGGGATTTTGATATGGCAAAGGGCATGATCGACTGGTACTTAAAATGACCTTTCAAATCCTACACGGTGACGCCCCACAATTAACAGTCGGCTCGCTGTTCAGCGGGATCGGCGGGCTGGACTTAGGGCTTGAGCAATCGGGAATGCGAACGGTGTGGCAGGTCGAATACGACGATTGGGCCAGAGGCAAATTAGACGAGAACTTTCCGCATACGGAGAAATTCAAAGATGTACGAGAAGTCGGAAAACACAACCTTAGACCCGTTGACCTTATCTGCGGAGGCTTCCCCTGTCAGGACGTTAGCAAGGGCGGGAATCGAGCCGGTATCAAGGAAGGGACGCGCAGTGGGCTGTGGTTCGAAATGTTCCGGATTATACGAGAGTTGCGAACCGATAGCCATTCTCGATTACGATACGCGGTCCTGGAAAACGTCACAGGTTTGCTTGAATCAGGACTTGGAATCGTACTCGCAGACCTGGCCTCGATCGGGTTCAATGCGGAATGGGAAAGCCTACCAGCAGCGGCCTTTGGTGCTCCTCACCAGCGTGATCGGGTTTTCATTGTGGCCCACCTTGACGGTCAGCGATCTATATACGGCAAAACTCGACGACTCGCAGCAGAAACCAGGGTGCAAGCATTCCGTGACCTTGGCTCAGGCGGTAACACACGGGAGCTACGAAGGGAGGCCGAAAGTGGATGGCCGTTCCGTGACTTCGGATGGCTACCTGAACCCAACTTGGCTCGTGTGGTTCATGGGGTTCCCGGCAATGACGATAAGCAATGGATCAAAGCCCTCGGAAACGCCGTCTGCCCGCCCGTCGCTAAATGGATCGGCGAACGAATCATAGAGTTTGATAAAGATGCACGGTGACGCCCCAGAGCACAGATTCAAGCTGTACGAACACGAGAAGCGGCCCCGGCGAATTTACAATCGACAGTGGATGCGAAGGAAGCGGCGAGACGAAAGATTGGTACGGGATCTAATTGCGATTTTAGGGAAATTAGTTGAACAAAAATGATCGATCTTGTGGTAAACTGTAAGGGCTTAAGACGAACTACCATACCGGGAGCGGTTGGCTTTTTCTTTTCCAATTTGGTTTACTACTCAGTGCCGTTCAATCGGCCTACTCAACCCGGTTTTCGTCTTAAGCAACGTCAACCATCGGGTAGGTTCGATTGAGCGGTTTTCTGTTTTTAAAACTATGGCTAGAGCAAGAAGTCTTAAACCTGGATTATTTAAGAATGAGGTGCTTGGAACAGCGGACCCGCTCTTAACGCTTCTCTTTGAGTCGCTCTGGTGTCTGGCTGATAAGGAAGGTCGTCTGGAAGATCGACCCCTGCGCATCAAGGCCGAAACTTTCCCGTATCGGGACGGAATTGACATTAACGGTTATCTAACCGACTTGGAACGGTTAGGCTTCATCCGTCGATATGAGGTTGGTGGGATGCGGCTGATCGAGATCATAAATTTCGCAAAACACCAAAAACCGCACCACACAGAGAAGGAGTCGGAACTACCTGCGTTTCCAACAACTTGCCACGTAACGGTTAATTACCCGTTACAGAACGCTCCTCTTACTGACTCCCTTAACACTGACTCCCTTAACCCTCAACCCGTCGCCGACGTGTGGATGAACGGGGAAAAGCTAACAGCGAAAAAGCCCGTCACCCTACCACCCTCTTTAGAAAAAGAAATCAATACTTGGCTCGACGCCGTGGCCCCGCTCGCTGGGGCGAAGAACCGCAAGACGCTCGCCAACGAGACGGCGTGGCGAGCCGTGGTCACGAAAGCTATCGCCGAGGACCGTTCGCTTGTGGACTTTCTTGCGGTCGCAAGGGCGGAGGCCCTGCGGAATAAGTCATCACCGCAATTCTTTACCCCGACGGGCGTGTTGAAGATCGTGCAGGCAGGAACCGCAAAACAGGAAAAATGGGCTAATTGTTAAATGGAACTCTACGAACGAAAACTTATCGGCGGCATCTTGAGCGGAGCGGTTCAACCCTCGGCGGTTGAGATCGACCCAGCGGACCTTGAAGAACTAGGCGAAGCTCTTGCGATCTGCCGCCAGCTTGAATCGGAACGCATACCGATCACGCCGGAAGTTCTCGCCATTCGCCTTGCCGACTCTGACGGCTTTTACTCGCAATCGGATTTCGAGGCGATGGCGAAAAACTCAACATCGGCATCCGTCGTGTTTGAGGCCACCGACAAGATCAAAGGCAAAGCTCTCAAGACGTTCCTGCACACGGAACTGGCAAGGGTAACGTCCGACGAAACGAAATCAGGCTCCGACATTCTCGACTCGCTGAAAGAGATCGTCAGCAAGGCCGATAAGAACTACCGCACGGCTGAGAACAATTTCGTGATGCTTGCGGACATTGTGCCAAAGCTGAAAGCCGTTTACGACGATCTGTATTCCGGCATCAGTTACTCGATACCGAGTGGGTTTGAAATTCTCGACGGCGAAATTCTCGACGGCTTCTCGAAAGGCGACCTGCACATTGTTGTCGGCTTCACCGGGCAAGGCAAGTCGGCACTTGCGTTGAACTGTGCACGGGCACAAGCGGAGTCCGGCGTGTTCGTCGGCGTGGTATCGCGGGAAATGTCTGACATCGAGAACACCATCCGGCTTCAATCCTCAAAACAGACAATACCCCGCTGGCAGATCCGCAAAGGAATGTTCGACCGGACGTATGAGGACTTGACCAAAGGGCTTGAACGGCTTAGCACGCTGCCGATCGCCTTTGACGTTCGCACGGATGACATCGAGAGCCTTCGCGTACAGACGGCCCGGCAGGTCGAGCAATACGAGATGAAAATCCTGTACGTGGATTACTTGCAGTTAATGCGGTCCTCGAAAAACAAGACAAGGGCCGACGAAGTAGCCGCCGTATCACGCGGGTTAAAACTGATCGCAATGGAAAACAACATTCCCGTTGTCGCGTTGTGCCAGTTCAATCGCGGAGCGGTTGGAGCCTCAACGTTCGACCTGATGAGCCACCTAAAAGAATCATCAGGCATCGAGCAGGACGCATCGACGATCCTTTACGTGCAGGTTGAGAAAACCGAGGAGCAGAAAGAATGGCGACCCGCCCGTGTCCAGGTTCTCAAGAATCGAAACGGGGCAACGTTTCGCCCGGTCGAGTTCCAGTACCACGGCCCGACGTTCACCTTTCACACGGAGAAACCTAATGGTGCGTATTGAGCATTACATCTACCGCTCTTACATCGCACTAGCAAGGTGCGAACGATTCGAGCCGATCACCGACGCTATTACCGAGGACTATGTAGTCAACGGCGTGCGGTATCCGTCGGTTGTGACGTGGGAAGAAGATAAACCGGTTACTGACAAGATCGCAGATCTTCGGGGCGTATCGGCAAAAGAGCAATTCGAGCTCGGCATTGTCCCGGTCCCGACGGGCTTACAGAACCGTTTTATGTGCCAGCGGCTCGTTGAAATATACGGCGACCGAGTGAGACGGACGCAAGGGTTCGATCTACGCGGAATATTTACCGTGGATAAATACAAGGACATCATCTGCCCGATAAAGCAGGGCCGATGGATAACGAAACTTGCCCAATATTCGATAAGGGAAATTGCGGCCTGGAGAAAGGCAGCTTAAATAGCCACCGGGCGGCGGAATTAACAGAGGCAGTGCAGTAGGAGGAAGGATGGAAATAACGAAAGAAAAACGAATCACAATCGTTTGCGACGGCGACCTGGAGTTTCTCGCACTAAATCACATAGCAGAGGCGGCTTTATTAGGGTATAGCGATATGCAGCAACTTACCGAATCAGGCAAGCTTGCTCTAAAGATGGCGGAAGAAATTCGCAGTCAAACAGAAAAATGACCCCGAACGAACTAACGCTTTGGCACATCGGCTTGATGGTAAAAGCCGCGTGGGAACAAAGGACGGACGCACCGTTTCCGGGTGCGGTGAGATTGAGGACGAATGACAAGAACAGATGTTTGGAGCTACGGCGGCGGGACGCAATCGGTTGCGATAGCGGTTCTGATCGCACAGGGACAGTTACCGAAGCCGACACACACGATCTTCGCGGACACGTCCCGCGAGGCGTCGGAAACGATGGAATACTTCGAGGCGAACGTGAAGCCGATCTTTGACCGCATCGGGATAACGCTTGAGATAGCTTCACACGATCTTGCGACGGTCGATCTATACTCCAAGAAAGGCGAGCTGTTAATCCCTGCTTTTACCGAAGGCGGAGCGTTGCAAACGTTCTGCTCAACCGAATGGAAAACCCGTGTTGTCCGGCGATACAAACGCAGTCTCGGCTTTGGCCCTAAGAATCCTGTTCGTACTTGGCTTGGTATGAGCCGCGATGAGCTAGGCCGCGTGAAAGATAGCGATGTCCAATGGGCGTCGAATTGGTTCCCGCTTTTGTTCGGTGTTGCTCCGGCGTACTCAAGGGCTGAATGCGTCACGCTGATAAAAGAATACGGCTTGCCCGACCCTCCTAAAAGCTCTTGCTGGATGTGTCCCTGGCGTCGGAATGCTCAATGGCGTCGGCTTAAAGAACACTATCCCGATGATTGGGCAAAGGCGGTCGCGTTAGACGAAGAGATCAGGGCAAAAGATAAATTCAATGCCGTATATCTGCATGATTCGCGTGTGCCGCTTAAAGACGCCGACTTGTCGGAGAAACCAAAAGCCGAGGGTTGGCTGTTTAACGAGGTCGAGGAATGCTCTAGCGGATACTGCTGGAATTAGACGCACCGTTTCCGGGTGCGGTCAGATTGAGAGGAGCAACTATGAGTAACGAAACAAGAGACGCCGCCCGCAATGGGGCAATACAAGAAGCACAGGCGACATTAGCAAACAACCCTCCGCAAGAGTTTGATGATTATACCTTCATGTTCAACGCCGGAGTGGACTGGGCATCGAGCCGGACGTGCGTGTGGATACCTGTTAGCGAACGATTGCCGGAGGCGTGGAGTTCGGTTCTCGTCAGTTGGAGTCGTTCGCCATCTGAGAGGTTTGTAGATGAAGCCCGACTCGATGAAGCAGGGCGTTGGGAAACGGTGCGAACGGACGGCTATAACGAACCTGTCTATTTGGACGTTGAGGGCACTGTTGATGCTTGGATGCCGCTTCCCGAGGCATACAACGGCGGCAAGATGAACAAAGATTACACAGACGCGGTGGTTGCAGAAACCACAGTAAAATACAGGAGAAAATGACAAATGACAGACTTCAGCCACTTACACGCATTGGAAGAGCGAGCGGTGAATATTCGCGGACGGATGATGTCGGCAAAAAAGGATACTCAATGGAAATCACAGGCCGTACAACTCTTCCAAACAGAGCAAGAAATCGCCGACGAACGGGAATTTTTAGGACTTGAAGATATGAATGTGGAAGATTTGTATGCGGCACTGGAGGGTGAAATATGAATCACGATTTACAGCAACTTCGCTCGGTTTTAGAAGAGCGTGAAAGAATCGACCCCGATGCACCGAAGGCGATCGTTTTCAAACACGATCCGTACTGCGATTGCGGCATCTGTCAATTTTGCAAAGGCGACGAGGATAAGTTCGGCAACCCAACAGATAGATCGGTTATTGAAATCAATAGCATCCGACAATCTATGAAAATGATTGCGGCTCTGGAGTGTTCTGAGTGTGACGAAGCGAAAACAGAATCAATTCCCTTAAATGGCGATTTGCTGTCGTTTCGTCTGGAATTTTCAAAGACCGCGTGGAAGTACGGATGGATCGTAGAAGCCGGTAAGATGCTTTGCCCGAATTGTCGAGCCGACGAGGAAGAATGGAGGTCAATATGAGTCAACAATCACCACAAAAAGTCTTAGACCGCATCCTGAATTATCCGCACAAAGAAAAAGGATGTTCGTACATCTGCGGCCCTCATTTAGAACCGTGCGTTATGGTTCGTGCCCATGACGGAGACTGCGAGTGCTTAGAGTGTCATCCTTTGACTGCTAAATGTCCTCGATGTGGTAAGAGTAAATTGGCGGCTAAATTTGAAATTTGTTGTATGTGAAAAGGAGAAACAAGCATGAGCAAATTTTTATCAGAAATTTGTGATGAACTGAGCGGTCGTGTCAGCAATCCGCCTAGCGAACCTGTAAGGCTAAGTAGTTGGGAAAATTGTCCTTTATGCGATTCAATTTTTATCGAGGTGCATGAAGATCCGATATACAAACCCGAAGTGGTATGTACTAATTGCGGAATCACTTTGCAAGGTGAAACAGTCTTTGCAATCAAAGAGAGGTGGAATAAGCGATGAGTCCTTAAGGGCCGCTGCTACGGAGGAAAAATGAACAGAGATTACACAGACGCGGAGTTCGACAACGTGCCGGTGCTGACCGAAAGCGAAAAGTTCCAACGGGCACGGCAGGCGATACTTTCGGTCGCTAAGAAGCACCGGGGCGAGGTCAAAACATACGCCTTTGTAATGCGATCGGTCCCGCCCGAAACGGTAGAAGTATTCGAGGACGCATTGCGGGATGTAGCTGGTGAAGGCTTGCTAACTTGGCGACAGCATCAGCCCGCCCCGTCGTTGGTCAGGTTTTGAAGGAGGAAAAGATGAGCTTACAGATGGTTTTAGGAAATAAGCCGCTACGCGTCGTGCGAGTTGAGTACGATGTAAGCAAGCCGACAGGTGAGGGCAACGTGTACGTTTGCGAGGACGGCTCACGGTGGGAATCTCGCGAAGATTGGACGAGCGATGCTCTAACAGGTGTCCGCTACGGACGCCTAGAACACGGGCTTGTTTACCCAGAATATTAACCCAATGACCAAGCCCACGCGATGCCGATGCGAGAACATAGCCCAGCTAAGCCGGGAAGCTGTGGAGCGGCTGTCGTTTGAGTTGGGCGAGATACAAAAGATCGAGTTAAAGTGCAAAGCGTGCGGCGGGTTATATTGGGTCCACGCGGAGCGGAAGGTTGAGGTTGCTGAGTTAAGGTGATCTAAAAAACTTGATGCACCACAAGGGATAGTGTGCTACTATGTCCGCGAGCGGATTAACCACCCGCTAACAATTCATCCGGGTAAGCCGCTTCTCAGACAGGCATATTAGCGGCATCGAATCGACTACGGCGGTTCGCTTTATGGAGCAATCCAGAGCGGACGCCGTTTTTGTTTTTATGACGTGGAGAGTTGCTGAAAGCTTAGAGACGCTACGAAAGCAGTTAAACGAAGCGTTCCCCAACCGATCGAAGAAATCCGACGGCGGCATCGGTGACGCTAAACACGCAAGTCGCTCTAGCGATCATAACCCGTGGGTCCAGTACAAAGGGCAGGGAATTGTTACCGCCCGCGATTTCACACACGACCCGGCTGGCGGCTTGGATTGTAACTGGCTTGCCCAAAAGCTGGTCAAGAACAAAGATTCCCGCATCAAGTACATCATCTGGAACAAGCGGATCTGTTCGAGCAAAACGTCACCCTGGCAATGGCGACCGTACAACGGCGTTAATGCTCATCAGCACCATTTGCACTTGTCGGTAGATGCCGACCCAAAACGATTTGATTCTGTCACGCCGTGGGATTTGGACCTTGAGGATGACGTCGCCCGTTCGTATGACGACGCCTTTGAGGAACTACGCGACGACGTACACCTTGATTCACTAACAGATTCGGCGGTGCCCGCACCAGTCCCCCCAGTGGACACCGTAAAACGCGACGAACAAACCGACCCGCCAAGCACACCGCCGAAAGATCAACCGGACGAGCAGCCGCCGCCTGTAACGCAATTAGCGAACACTATCGTTAACAACGGCGATTCAACCCCGCCCGCAAAGAACGTGGTCATCGAGAAGGGTGAAGGATGGTTCAAGCGAAAGTGGCGAGAGATCGTGGCCTTTGTCACGGGCAACTCGATGCTCGATGGATGGTCGGAACGGCTAGCACAAGTGCAGGCTTTGGGGTTGCCGCCTCGGTTCTGGACGAACCTGATCTATTTCACCGTCGGCGGTGCCGTTATCTACTTCGCGTTCGATTGGTACAGGGACTATCAAGGGCGAAAACTAACCAACAAACTTATTGACGCTAACTCGACGGCAACAAATCTAGTGCGAGTGGCACCGTCCAGCAAGATTGACGATATGTACGCCGCCGACCCGAACTGGGAGGTCATAAAGAAAAACTAATGAACTTTCTAATTCTAATCGCCGGTACTGCCTTTGCGATCGTTTGGAGAGCGTTGGACATCAACATCACGCTAAAAGCCAGGCGTGAGGGCATAGGACGCGAAGAAACGGGCATTGTGGCGACGAAAGGACAACTGTCTCTCTGGAAGGGCGTCGCTATTGTCGCCGTGATACTCGCCGCGGCTTGGGTAGCTTACTTCACGATGGGCGAATACACGCCTGAATATAAGTTCGTTCCCGGCATTATAGCCGCACTCGGCGGCGTTGCTTCGATGGTTGCGTACTACTCGAACAAGAAGAACATTCGCAACCGCCGTGCTAAGCGGAATATTCCCGGAGGCATCGTATGATCCCACCGCTTTGGTTAGCTAACATCCTGGGTTGGATCGTCGCCCATAAGCGGGCGTTGTTTATCGCCTTTTTGGGCTTTGTGCTGTTCCTGCTCGTCGTGTTCGCCTACAAAGGCTGTACGGCCCGCGAGATAAAACTGGACCAAAAGGAGATCATCGAGGCACAGAAGGCCATTGCCGAGAACGATCGGGCAAAGCAGATCGAGATACTTGCCAAGTCCGACGCAAAGGAACAGGTAGCGGACGATATTAGCGTCAATGCGTCCACGAACACGGTCAACGCCATAAAAGAAAGCAAGGACAAATGGAACGCGGCAAGCGACGAGCAGATCCGGGCAGAGCTAGAGCGGAGGGCGAAGGAATAATGAAATGGCGTATTGCGTTGTGCACGATTCTTATGGCTGTGGGGACGTTGGCCGCTGTTGGGCAATCTCCGACCTCGTCCACTCCGTCATCCTGTCCAGAGGGATTGGTTTGCATCACCCGCGAGGCCGCACAGAAAGCCCTCGAAGCAGGCGACAAGGCAAAGGCACTGGAAGCCGAACTAGCGACACAGAAGCAGGCTTACGAAAAGATGCGGGACGCCCTTAACGATATGCGGATACAGTTCGCATCGGTTAGCGGCGAGAACACGGCACTAAGGCAGAACGCCGTAAGCGATCGAGCAATTATCGAAGTGTTGTTGAAGGCGACGAAGAAAAAGTGCTTCCCGCTTTCCATTTGCTTCTAAAGCTTCCGGGCGTGGGGCGATCCTCCGGTCAATTGTGGGTTTGACCAATTAGTCCCAATTCATCCGCCCGGAAAGATATTTGTTATGGACAAGATAATTAAATCAATCACGCTCGAATTAGACGGCAAGGAAATTGTCATTACCGAAGAACAGGCGAGAACTTTGCATGCGGCACTCGCTGAATTGCTCGGTGAACCAAAGGAAAAGGTTCACCACGTACCTTATACGCCGTCTTGGTGGTCAACGTGGCCAACACCGACGTGGCAACTGCCTTACACGACAACCAGCATAGGCACGGGCGACTCCGTGCGGCTTAATTTACTAGATATTTGATAGATCAAGTTTGCCGGATAGGGTACCTGCCCAAATTGGTAGTCCTTCCCGAAGTTCCTTCAGTAAGAACCTTTTGGTGTCCGGCAATCAATATTCCCGGTCCGCGTGAAGAGACGCCCTTTGTCTTTTTGGTTTGCGTCAATTGAACAAAGGACGCGGGCCGGGAATGCGAAACAAAGTCTATGGAAAGCGTAGCATACAACAAGGATTGCCTAGCCGCGATGCGGGAAAAGCCGGACAAGTTCTGGGACTTGGCTATTGTTGACCCCCCTTATGGGATCGGTGCGGGTAAGGCTCAGCAGGGCAAGTGGCGTTCAAGCCGAATGGAGAAGAAGGATTGGGACGCGACCACACCAAGCCCTGAATATTTCGTTGAGCTTAATCGAGTAACGGTTAATCAAATTATCTTCGGGGGGAACTATTTCAATTTACCGCCCACTCGAGGGTTTGTCGTTTGGGATAAAGGGGCCGGATTCAAAAACCGTGACTTCGCTGAGTGCGAAATGGTTTGGACATCCTTCGACCGGAACGCGAAAGTATTCAGCCGTGATCCATTAGCCAGTGGCGACTATCTTGAAAAGATTCATTGCACCCAAAAACCTGTTGCCCTCTACAAGTGGCTTCTAACGAACTACGCCAAACCCGGCGACCGCATCCTCGACACGCATCTCGGCTCGGGCAGTTCGCGGATAGCCGCCTACGACTTGGGCTTTGATTTCGTCGGCTACGAGCTAGATAAAGATTACTTCGACGCACAGGAGGCACGTTTTGCCGTCCACGCGTCACAGCCAAAACTATTTGAACCGGCACAGGCCCAGCCCGTGCAATTAGCCTTTGGTTAAGGCATTAGGGCTGTGCCCGTTGAATCCAAGAATCGACATGAACCAATATGATACGAACTGTTACCCCCGCCGTGAAACCGAATTACGCACAAGGGGAAAACATAATGCAAGACACCATACCTAAACCGGCGACGCCGTTCACCAATGGCAAGATATACGACGCCAAAGGCGATACGGTGCCCCCGGTCAAACATACATTCATGGCGAGATTGGACGCTAAGGCCAGCGAAAAGGTCGAACTCTCACGGGGAACCGTATATACGACCGTACTTCACCTATCGTGTCTATATGCCATTGTGTACGGCGGGTACATAGTTTGGCCGTACACCGACCTGTTTGCATCAAGCACGCAGCTCTACGCACCGATGCTGCAAATATGGGCCGATGAGACGGTATGGGGCGGGCTAATGATAGCGTCAGGCGTTCTAGCCGCGATCCTCGAATGGTACGGCAAGCAAGCCGCATCGTTCGTTATGGCCGCCGTGTTCCTTTCGTTTAGCGTCTTGTTCTTTATGGGCGATGCGGAACGCCCGGGCGGGCCGATATTCGGCATCCTCGCCATTTTCAATATGTTCCAATGGGCGGCAAACAAGTGGGCGAGAACGTAAATGGAACAAATACCTGCCTGGCTGCTATGGCTCGTCGGTACGGCCATAACCATATTCGGGGCACTGGCCTCATCCGCCGTGCTGGTCGCGTTCCTCAACCGCCGCTGGAACAAAAAGGACGCGGACCGAACATTAGCCGACGGGAACAAGCAGGCCGAGATCAGTGCGGAATCCAAACTGATCGACAATCTTCTAAGCCGGATCACCAAACTGGAATCGGATGTTAGCGAACTAAACAGATTGCTATCAAAGGAAATGGCCGACAAAGCAAGGCTAGAGGAACAGAACAAGAACATGGCCGTTGAGATAGACAGGCTTAGAAAGCGATTAGCCGACTTAGAGCAATCGGATATTCACAGGTCGAATGGGTAGGAGGAAAGATGGCAACAGTTAAGAAAACGATTGAAGTGGTTGTGTGCGACGCGTGCGGGCATGAACGCAGCTTTTACGATCATGTTCGCCCCTGCTCGAACTGCCAAAAGGATATATGCGAGGACCATTCGACTAGCATTATGCTTCAAGTTCGTAGTACAGGGGTGGCAGTGGATAAGCTTAAAGTGGAGTGGCCGGAGAAGGACATCGTTCTTTGTGCCGCGTGCGTTATTCCTGTTAACGAATACCTGAAAGAATTGGGGTTCCGCAGTTCCGAAAAGGCTGACGCTGCCAATGGCTGAAACCGTACTTGACAAGATCCGCAGAATGAAACGCTGGTGCTCGGTCTGCGGCAAACGCATACGCGGCAAGTATTGCCCGTGCCAGGTGAATGAGAAGGATGAGAGGACGTAAACACACAGACGAAACACGCGGGGCAGCTCTAGCGGCATTACTTGAGGGCCAGTCGGTGTCAGCTATTGCCAAGAAGTACAAGCTGCCGAAGGCGACCGTTTCGGACCTTAAAAGTTCGCTCGACTCGGACGACTTCGAACAAGTTCGAACGAAAAAGCAGGAAGAATTAGCAGCCCTCATCGAAGGGCACTTACACGCATCGCTCAAGGCAGCGACGGAGTTGGCAGGACAGGCATCAAATGCAAGCTGGCGTGACAAACAGGACGCAGACAAGCTCGGTGTTCTCTACGGCATCCTTACGGACAAGGCGGTTCGCATTCTCGAAGCGGCTGAAACAGCAGCCCCGATCGAAGAAGAATGGCCTGAACACGTATAAGGGCTTCGTACACCAAGCGAACCCGCGTTTTCAGTTCTTTGAACATAACGAATGCCTGGCTGACGTGTGCGAACGCATCGCAAGCCGTGAGCTAAAGCGGGTGATGATCTTTCTACCGCCCCGGCATTCTAAAAGCGAAATGTTCTCGCGGCTGTTCAGTGCGTACTACTTGAAAAAGTATCCGCATCATTGGGTCGGGCTTAATTCATATGCCGCGGAACTTGCCCATACGCTATCGAACTCGGCCAGATCCAACTTTGTAGCGTGCGGCGGCGAACTATCGCCCGACACTACCGCCAAGAAGCATTGGGAAACAATGCAGGGCGGCGGAATGTGGGCAGCGGGCGTTGGCGGACCGATCACAGGTAAGGGCTTTCATCTCGGCATTATTGACGATCCGGTCAAGAACTCAGAGGACGCTAATTCCGAGGTCATCCGCGAGAAGCAAAAGGAATGGTACAAGACCACGTTCCTGACCCGCGAGGAACCTGATGCCGTTATCGTTCTCATTATGACCCGCTGGAACGAGGATGATCTTGCCGGCTGGCTGCTGAATGAGGAATTGACGGATGAGGACGAGCACAGCAAAGAGAACTGGCACATCGTCTGCTTGCCCGCCATATCCGAAGAACGGATGGAGTTCCCCGAAAGCTGTACGGTCGAGGATGATTTCAGGGATGAGCCTGGAGTGGCACTCTGCCCCGAACGCTACCCGATTGAAAAGCTCCTCAAGAAGCGTGCAAAGGGGGCGAGAGAGTTCGATGCCTTGTATCAGCAGCGTCCGTCACCGAAAGAGGGCTATTTCTTTGACGTTACCAAGCTTGAAATAGTGGACGCCGCCCCCGCCGATGCACGCCGGGCACGCGGCACCGATAAGGCCGCAACAAAAGGCGATGGCGATTATTCGTGCGGCGGTAAGGTCGGCAAGGGCAAGGACGGCATCTTTTATATCGAGGACGTTTGGCGGGAGCAGTTGGATACCGCATCACGCGATAGAAAGATCAGGCAGACCGCCGAACTGGACGGAACAAGCGTTCACCAGGTAGGCGAACAGGAGCCGGGATCGGGCGGTAAGGAATCGGCACAGAACTTTATCCGATTACTGGCAGGCTTTCCGGTTTCGACGGAGAAAAGCACGGCGAATAAAGAAGAAAGGGCAGATCCTTTCTCGTCACAGGTCAACGCGGGCAACGTTAAACTCGTTCGCGGCCCGTGGAACAAAGCTTTTATCGAGGAAATGCGTCAGTTTCCTTTCGGCAAGCACGACGATCAGGTGGACGCTGTAACGCTTGCATTTAATCATTTGAACGGACGCGGTGAATGGGCGGTAAGCCGCAGGGAAATACGATGAGCGATATTGTCAGCAACCAGCACAGCACTTACAGCAAGCAGCAGGCGAAGCGGGATGTGTTCGCCGCCATTCAAAGTACCGATACGGTACGCGAAGGCACTACGCTTTATTTGCCGAAGTATCCGGCAGAGGACGCCAACGAATACAACGCCCGGCTAGGTTCTGCCACGATCGACGGCATTACCGCCGGCGGTGTCGATGTGCTTACGGGTGCCGTGTTCTTTGATGAGATAGACGTTACAAAGGTGAATGCGTCGATACAGCCGTTCTTAGAGAACATCGACAACCAGGGCAATTCATTCAACGTGTTCTGCCGCGATGCGTTCGCTGCTTCGTTCGATGGGTTCTCAGCTATCGTGATTGATATGCCAAAGGCCGAGGTGCAGCCGCAGTCACTTGAAGAAGAACGCACGCAGGGAATGCGGCCTTATTGGAGGCTGTATAACGCAAAGGACGTTATCAACTGGCGTTACCGCACCGATCCGGTAAGCAAGCAGCGGCAGTTGGAATTGGTGGTGTTCAAGGAAGTATCGCCGGAGCCGAACGGACGCTTTGCCGACAAGGAGATCACCCGTTACCGCGTGTTCTTTCTAACCGAGGGAATGGTCGGATGGGAACTATGGCGGCAGGACACGCAGACACCCAACGGAGCCGAGGCGAATGTGCTTGAGGCTAACGGCACACTGGCATTGCCTGAGATACCGGTGGCGTTCATTGGCGATGTAATGGACGACCCGAAGCTGTTGGTCGAATCCCGCTTAGAGGTCAAGGCGTACCAAAAGGAATCGAGCTTCGATGTCATCGAATATCTGTCGATACCTGTGTTCTGGACCAAAGGCTATCCGGCGGATGCTCCAAAACTTGGTTTGGGTGCCGGCACGCACGTTAGATTGCCTGACTCGCAGTTCGTTGACATCGGCTATTGCCAGATAGATTCAGCCGGCCACGAATCGCTAAAGGGCACGATCGCCGGTATCAAGGACTACATCCGTTCGCGGGTGAATGAAATGGTCGATACCGCAGTTCAGCAAGGGGCTGGAGCTGCCCCGGACACGGCGACCGAGGCTGTTATCAAGGACCGTGACAAGCAGGCACGGCTTATCGTATGGGCGGACGAACTCAAAGACGCCCTTGAGTATGCTTTGCAGATCACGGGATGGTTCATGGGCCTCGGTGATGATAAAGCGGGCGAGATCATCCTACGCACCAAATGGACGGTAGCGGAGGAGAAACGACAGGAAGCGGCGGACACGCAGGCACTGAGGGACCAGGCCGAGATACAGGCGACAGCCGCTAAAGCAAGTCAGGGGAAAACAGGAGGATAAAGATGGACGAAGTCTATTTATCGGATAAGGAAGCGGCGGAGTATTTACAGGTATCGACTATGACGTTATGGCGTGTCCGCCGAGAAGGGAAGCTTTGCTGCTACAGGGTTGGCGGCAAAAGGATCTTCTATAAGAAAAGCGAACTGGACGCGTATAGGGAATCGGGCCGCGTCGTTAAGGTTTTGACGCCTACCAAGCTGCGTGCGGTTTCTTAGGCTAAAGCAAATCAGGGGGCGAAATGACACTAAGTTTGAGCTTAATTCTAATCATCGTCGGGGCATTGGTTTACTTGCTCGCCGGATACCGCGAAGGCGGTGAGCGTGTGGGTGAACTAGGGCGTATTTGTTTCTTTGCCGGGCTGCTGGCGTTAGTGCTGAAATGAGTGGTAACACCCAAATAAGACGCACGCATTTAGACGACGATCTTCGCCGATTGGTGAAGTCTATTCGTCGCAAGCTTAGCCGTTATTCCGATCCAAAAGAGAGGCAGGCGGTTATTGATGAAATAATGCAAAAAGTGCTTGTAAAACACCACATTTAGTGGTATAGAATTACTCAAGCGGATTTGTCCGCAATAAATTCACGATTCTCTACGAGTCAACGCCCTGCAATTTTAGCAGGTGACCAACGCTCATAGCTTAACGGCTGTGGGCGTTTTTCTTTTCACACCACACCGCCAGGGGCGGACATAAGCGGCTGGGCCGTTACAGATATGCCAACAAAAATAACGAAGGCGGAGTTCGAGACTTTGCCGGATGCGTTGAAAGCGAAGTTTGCAGCCGATGGCGATGACTTTGTTTTGAACGAAGAGGACGTTGAAGGGCTAAAGAAAAGCAAGGCCGAGATACTTGCCGAGAAGAAAGCCATTCAGGACGAGGCCGCCGAACTGAGAAAGTTCAAGGCCGAATACGAAGCGAATCAGGCAAAGGCCAAACAGGCCGACCTTGAAGCAAAGGGCGAATACGAAAAAGCCCTCAAGGAAAAAGAGAAAGCCTGGGAAGACCGCTTCAAGTCGGAACAGTCAGAGCGATCCACGCTCCTGTCCGACATCAAGCGTGAAAGATTGACAAACGAATTAGTAAAGCGGGGCGTGCTGCCTGATCGGGCAAGCTACCTCGTCAGCGAGTTGGACGGCATTGTTGACCTTGTTAAAGGCGATAACGGCTACCAGCTTCAAAAGAAAGGCGGCATCGGGGATGCGGCAGAGTTCGAATCGGTGATCGCAGCGGCAAAAGAGAAAACACCTTTCTTTTTCGCGGCTAACGGTGCTTCAGGAAGTGGGGCTTCTGGAAGTGGAAACAACGGCGGATCGTCCGCCAAAACGGTGACGCGGGCACAGTGGGACGCAGCTTCAAGTGAGCAGCGTATCGAATGGGGCTCAAAGATCACAGTGACGGAGTAAAAACTTTCAGGAGCAAATAAATGGCTAACACAATCTCTGCGATATTGCCCATTCTACAAGATGCGGCAACCGTCGTGGGCAGGGAACAGGTGGGATTTATCCCGGCCTGCTATAAAAACACGTCCGTTGCCCGTGCCGGTCTTAACCAAACTGTAAACTATCCGGTCGTTCCCACAATGTCCTCGGCATCCGTCACGCCTGCGGCTACATCGTCCTCTGGTACGGATATGACCGTAGCGGCAGGGTCGATCGTGATGGACAACTTGAAGAAAGTGTCATGGAACTTCACGGGTGAGCAGGAAGTTGCCCTATCCAACGGTGACATCGGCCCTTTCCGCGATATTTACGCACAGACCTTGCAGCAGGCAATGCGAAAGCTGTGTAACGAGATCGAAGCGGCACTGTGGGTCGCGGCCTACGTCAACGCATCGCGTGCGGTAGGGACCACGGCAGGCACGGCACCGTTCGCAACGGCTAACAACCTGACCGAACTCGCCGGACTCAAACGCATCCTCGATGATAACGGTGCCCCGATGGGCGATCGTGCATTTGTTGCGGGATCCGATGCCCTTGTGAACCTTCTCGGCTTGCAGACGGGCTTCACCCGCGTAAACGAGTCAGGAAGCTCGGAAGCACTGCGGCAGGGCGTTATCGGGCGGGCATTCGGCTTCGACGTTTACAACTCGACGCAGATCGGGGCGGTAACGGCGGGAACCGCGGCATCCGCAACGACGAACAACGCGGGCTACGCGGTCGGTGCGACAACGCTGACAGGTGCGTCGGCCGGAACCGGAACCATCCTCAACGGCGACATCGTGAGTTTTGCTTCCGAGAACGCGGCCTACAAATACGTGCTGCAAAACACGACGGCTACCGTTACGGCAGGAACCATTGATGCCGATGTATCCGACGGCTGGTCTGCAAAACTCGGACGCCCCGGCTTGCGGGCGGCGATGTCAGCGGCGACAAAGGCCATGACGATGATCGCGACCTCGACCCGCCACATCGGGCTGCAGCGGCAGGGATTGCACCTTGTCATGCGTGCCCCGAATGACGGAAACGACGGAGCCGCGGACGTGGCAACGGTCACTGATCCTAAGAGCGGCTTGGTGTTCCAGTTGGCACGCTATGCCCAGTACATGCAGTCAAGCTGGGAAATGCGTGTTCTCTACGGCGTTGCGGCACCGAACAGCGATCTAATCGCGGTCCTCTACGGTTAAACAGGCGGCGGGTGAAACTCCCGCCTTTCACTTATGGAACAGCAGCCGAACGCAATAGATAAGCTCTACACCGAAAAGGTGTTGATGCACGGCCCGGCCTTTGACGGCTCGGGAAAGATCGTCGAACGGGAAGTGGTCAGGGCCGACGTTACCGCTTACCGCAACGCCGGCTATGAACTTGGTGCGAACCCGACCAAGCAGATAAAGGAAGTGGTCGAAGAAGTAGTTGCCAGCGTTAAGAAGCCGGCAACCAGGACCAAGAAAAAGTAAACGATGCCTGCACTTTCCGCCAATGACCTGACCACACGCTTTGACGTAGCAACGCAAATAGACGTTACACGCGTCCAGGCGTGCGTCGATACGGCGAACAGGTGGGCACGGCGAAAGATAGGCATCGAGGCATTCAATCAGATCTTCGCGGGCGATACATCGACCGTTACCGACTCGGAATATCTGGATGAGAACACCACCACAACGGACGAGGACGCTTTACGGCTCGGTGAAGTGACCGACGCCGTTATGTTCTTTGCAATGGCCGAGGTCGTCGCTAACTGCAATCTTCGCATCCGTCCATCAGGACAGGTGAAAGAAGAGCAGGACGCAGGAAGCCCTGCAATGACGGCCTCGACGCAGATCATCAACAAATACCTGTCGCCGGCAGAGGTAAAGGAATGGATAACGGAACTCAGAGGCAACGCCGATGCACTGATAGGCCCCTACGTTATCGAACAGGAGCCGGTTAACCCCTGGGGCGTTAGTAAGCTGGTGCGGGCATGATCGGCTTGAACATCACGGTCAACGCCGGGAATGTCATTGAGGAAATAGGCAAGGACATCGACAGGATCGAGCAGGAACTTGCCTATCGCATAGTCGAAGAAGCACGGGCGTTGATGGATTCTTCGACACCATCGGGCCGCTTGTATCGCAAGGGATCGTTCCGGCGGGGCCAATCCAAAGGCTTGAACACAGGCTTGGGACGGCGGGCAAGAGGGCCGGGAATGCGTATCCACCGGGCATCGGCACCGGGGCAGCCGCCGGCAGAGGACACGGGCCGCTTGTACCGGGATATGTCGGTGAAGCGAATGGCATCAGGCCGTTACCGGATAAGGTTCGGGGCACCGTATGCGGGCTATCTGGAATTTAATTTGAACCGCCCGTTCGTGCTTCCGGCGATCGAGCGGGCAGTTGAGAAAACATTCAGATGAGTCCCGAACAGCGAGAAGCACTTTACACGCTCATTGAAAACGCGATAGACGCCGCCGGGCCGGGGGATGCTTTGTTTGAGGCAGAGGTCCCGCGAACGTCACGAGGCCAAAGCAAGGCCCGCAAGGTGGTCAAGATATACGGCACTACCGGCAGCCTTGTCGAAAGCAGCGATCCGGGATGCGTGACGGTTGGCGTTGACTTCACGATCCAGTGTCAGGTACTTCCCGACGGCAAGCCCGATGACGTGGCCAAGCTTGAAGAGGCAGAGGCGGACAGTTGGCGAATGGCACAGGCGGTGTTTCTCGCCATTCGTGCCAACCAAAGCCTGGACGGTGCGGTATCCATCGCGGATGCCAACGCGTATGAGACGAGCAGTTTTAACATCGGGGCGACCGTGTACGGGGCGACCTATCTGGACGGAGTTATAAACCCAATGGGACAGGGCTAAAGCAACGCATATGAAACGAGAATTTACCAACCCCGCACAGAACGAATTGGCCAACGGGAACCTTGTTATCAAGAATCCGGGCAGGCCGTTCGACGTTACCGAAGAAGAGGCAAAGGTGCTTGACGGGCTAACGACCGTCATGGACGGCGTGACCGTTCCGGCATTCCAGGAGCCGCAGCCGGAGGCACCGAAACCGGCTAAGAAAGCTGTCAAAGACGAGGAGAAATAATGGCCACACATATCAGTTCAATTGAAACTTCTATTTCTCGTCTTAACGAGACGGCATACGGCACGACCCGTGCATCGGGCGACGATTACCGCCGCATCCTGAATGATGCTCAGACGGTCGCAACACGCGAGATCGCCACGCAGAACGACGCGGGCTATGACAACGGATCGGATCTGCCGTCGGAAACGTGGAATACCACCATCTCAACCGACGTGACGTTGACGCCTGATCTGTGCTTTGAGGATATCGGCTTTCTATTGAAAGACGCACTCGGCGGTTACGCCGTATCAGGGCCGGACGGCGGGCTGTACACTCACGTATTCACCGGACAGAACATGGCGTCATCGCGGCAATTGCCGTCACGCACCATTCTCAAGAAACTCGGCGGGCTGGGCTTGTATCTCTACCGCTCGTGCGTCAATACGCAGTGGTCGATATCGTGCCCCGAGAAGATCGGACGGCTTAAGACCAGCTTCCAGTATATGGGGCAAGGCTATTACGCCATTGACCCTGCATCGTATGCGTCGCCCGCGGTCGTTGCCGATCGTGAATATGCCTATGCACCGCAGGCCAAGATATTCCTGAACCAGAACGGCGAAGGCACGTCACAGGTTGAAACGGCGACGGCAGCGGGAACCATCACGGGAGCGGGTAACGCGACGGTAGTTGTGACGGGTGCGAATATTAGCGGCTCACCCATCACCTTATCGGTAGCCGTGGCCAACACCGACACCGCGTCTGCGTGGGCCGCTAAAGTACGAACAGCCATTCGTGCGAACAAGGCCATCTCGGAACAGTTCGCGTGCACGGGCTCCGGCACCAGCATCATCCTGACCGACCGCCGCAAGCGTGCGAACGACGGAACGCTGAATATTTCGCTCGACAACGGAACGTGTACCGGCATCACGACCGCAGCGTCATCGGCCAACACCACAGCAGGCGTCGTGGGCGACGAAGCGGCTTACTCGTGTGCCCTTGAGAATTGGTCGATAGGCGGGTCAAATCCGCCTGCTGATCCCGGTTATCGCATCTGCTCGGAGTTCGTCACCACTGACAACCCGCAATCGGGCCAGTACCGCTCGGAACTTCTCTGCGGTGCACGCACTTTGACGTTCGACTTTACCGCAAGGCTTGAATCCGGCGACAAGATGCAGGGCTGGCTAACGGAAGGGGCCGAATGTACTTTGCTTATCCCGATCTTAGGCCGCGATACGGCGGATAAATCCCTCATCATCACGCACAACAAGGCACGTGTGACGCAGGCCAATCCGATGACCGGGGCAGGCGGCGACTTCATCGGCATCACGGGCCAGTGCGAACTGCTGTCAACGTCCGGCGACATCGGATTGACCTGCACTTTGGTCAATGCCGTCGCCAGCTACAGCTCATAAGGTTTTCGCCCGTGCAGGTGAAAAAAGGGAGGCGGTAAGAACTTATTCGGGCCTTGCCGCTTCCCGATAATACTAGACCAGCCCGAATGTAAGCCCGAATATGACAACTAAACCTAAAGCGGCACCTAGCCGCGTGTTTTACGATATGCGGTCGCCGCAGTCGGTTCCTCTGAAGATAGACGGCCACGTCGTTCGCCACAATCTCGACCCGCTTTCAGACGAACGATTCTATGCATTCGAGAAAGGTGTGCAGAACGCCGTCAAGCGGGCCAAGAAGGTCGGCACATCGCTCTACGAACCCAAAGAGCAGTTATGGCGGGAGCTTTGCACCGGGCTTGAAGGCTACAAGGAACGCTCGGACTGGAAGGAAGCAACCGACCAAGCCGAAGCCGTACAAGCGATCAACGCATTGCTCCACATCGAGATTCTGGCCGCAGACGAAACGGACAAAGAAGGCGTGTACGACCCGGAAGCACCAAAGACAGTCGAGTTCAAGACCGCATATGCGGGCGTACTGATGACGCTCTCTCATTCATTCCGGCCTGACTCGAAAAAGGAACGCGATGAGTTCATGGCGATAGAGACCGACGCCCCGAACGAGAACAACTTGGCATCGCTGAATTCCATGACCAAAAGTGAGCAGCTTGCCGCACTTGGACGACGACTGCTGGTTGCGTCCGACGGTTACGCCGACGGCTCGGACGTCCCCGCCTGGCATCTCGCGGGCACTACGGAAAGTTTTTTCGCACGGCAGATCGCAAAGATGGGGAAATCCTTAGAGATGTAGCCCCTCATATACGCCGATCTGTTTTGAAAATGTACGCCGAGGACACGGAAGGCACTTCTATCTGCCCCGGCGAAGCTAGTTGCGAAAGGTTCTTGGGAACGGGCGGCAAAGGTGCCGCTCGCGTTAGAAATGCCTGCCATCCCTGCCCGATGTTCCCGACAAAGACGGATGAAGGCAAAAAGACGCTTCAGTTCCTGAAAGGGCTGGCCGATGTCGGAATGTACATACGCCGATGCCGTGAATCCGGCTACCCGATAAGCACGAGCCAGATGACACCCTTGCAGTTCGAGGCATTACTAATGACCGACGCCGAAATAGAACAGCAGGAGATCAGGCTGAAGAAGCACGTCCGCTCGGCCCTTATCGCCGGGTTTGGTTTGAAGTTTGAGAGTTAGCTTCATTGCCTGCCTGCTTGTAGGCATCACCGGCAAGGTAGAACGCAAGGCCGATGATGATGGCAACGATGAGAAGTGCGGGAATGGCAAGCATGGCCAGTGTGGCGATACCAAAGCCCGCGATCGTGCGATGAGCGATCTTTTGGGAAGTGGGTCGAGTGTCCATAGGTTCGGAATATATCATAAATGGCTGCGAAGCGAATAGAGATTCACGTTGACTTGGTTCAGGGCAACACCGGCACGAAGGTGAAGGCCGCCCTGAAAGACGTTGACGATGAGGTTTCGCGGATCAACAAACGAACCGCGGACAGTAAGAAACAGACCGAAAAGATAATCCTCGAAGCGACCAAGCAAAGAGCTAAAGCCGAATTAGACATTGAGAAAACCCTTGAACGCAGCAAGAAGAACTACCTGAAATCGGTAGAGTCTGCGGCTAAAGACTCGGCCCGCAAGATGAAGGGCATCTTTGGCGACGTATTCGCAGGTACGTTCTTGGGAATGGGTGCTTATGATGCTGTAACGGGCGGACTAAGCAAAGCATTCTCCGGGCTAAAGACGGCATTTGAGAAGTCGCTGGACTTCTCGCAAATGAAGATCTCGCTCGCCCAATTCGAGGGGTCGGTA
>OFQZ01000164.1_pt1 | contig 26288 bp, 41 predicted proteins | sample 1543011 | NCBI WGS metagenome assembly OFQZ01 (sample SAMN07774216, study PRJEB24372) | wastewater metagenome | isolation source: Exp Tend NO 0WW | collected 2016-02 | reverse complement strand
TTGTAATTCCGCTAGAGGGATTCTGGTCCGGCCCTCTTCGCGGAACACCCCTTCGAACTGCGCACCCGCGCATCCCACCACCGAGGGTGGCCCCTCGACCACGGCTCTGCGGTGTGGTCGGAAACCGTATCGCGGCGTTCAGCCTGCACCGCGGCATCCACTCGGATAGTGCGAAAAAGACTCCTTGACCTGGGCATATGCCGATGGAGACCTGCCCGGGGCCAACGAGTGGCGCCAATCCACAGGTGTGGGTCGGTGTGGATCGTCACCCCGCTCAAACGAGATGGGCGAGCACCTCGACAGCGGACACGAAGTCGAGGCCGTCGAGGTCAAGGGCAACCGCACGATCAAGCCCGAAAAGTCGCCCTTTTCCGAGGGGATTGGCCAGGTCAAACCTGCAAAGGACCCCTATGCCAAGCGCACGAAACAGCGCAAGAAACCGATCGCGACCAAGTGAGTATTCTATTCGTTTTCACCACACGAGCACTTGCACCACCACCATGGCTTCGACCACCTCGATCCAGTCGTCCACGGCGTCGATGAATGCTGCGGCTCCGACCATGGAGACCCAGATGCAGCAAGTGCGCTACGCCGACTCGAACCAGACCCGCGGGGCGGCCCAGCTGCGCGATGGGGACCCCATGGACTTTGGTGTGCTGCCCTACGCCCGAGACCCCTACGACGAGCGCGCCCGCATCATCCGCGACATTGCCAATGGACCGGACACCGCCGTGGCAGGGGAGGTTGATGCGTACGGACGACGCGCCGCGGTCCAGTTGCTTGGCATTCCTCCGAACCAGGTCCAGCGCACCTTGCCGATCACCAACGAGGACATTGATTACGTGCACCGCTGGGAGGCCCAACAGCAGGAGTTCATGTTCGACAAGTGGATCATGTCCCAGTTCGACATGAGCAAGCCGGCCGAGCGCGACCGGGTGATGAAGCTGTTTCCCCGCTACCACCAGCGCCAGAAAGCCTTGGTGGACTCGAAGCTCGCACTGATGAAGAAGTGGATCGAGATCCAGATGTTCGGCATCCGCTCTGAGGACGACGGTCGCTTCCTCTTCAACGTCTACGCCGGAGTGATCCAGCTGCCCAAGGGCTACCACGACTACATGGCCCTCACCAGCGCACTGAATCCTTTGAACCCAGCCGATTCGCCCGGTGGCTACCGATCTGGGCGCCTCGAAGAGCGCGGCTGGTTCAACCCCTTGCGATACATCGATTTTGGCACCGCGGCGGGGACTGCTGGGTTCAACCCTGGCAACCCGGCCTACCCGATGCCTCTCCAGACCGCCGACGGGGCTGGCCGCGCGGCCGAGGGAGAGCGTCGAATGGGCCCCGCCCCTGGTCGCTTTTTTCCACACAGCCTGCAGGACGGCCAGGCCGTTCAGCCTCCCCGCAATTATTAAACCAGGGTCTATTTCCTCATGGCCGGCTACACTGCAGGCACCTCCTACCGCCAAGAGCCCGAGCTCGTCTGCAGCTTCTCGCAGTTTCCCACGGCCTTGGGACTACGCCCGGGCTTGCGCGAGCTGCTCCATCGCAAGCGCGAGACACGGCCAAACACCACTTACCTCGAGCTCGGCACCCTCGGCGAGTACATCACCCTGGAGCTGTTGCGGCGGCTGGATCCTCGCTGGAACCAGGCGGTTCCTGCGGTGCCGGCCTACTTGCCACGAGACCGCCGGGGCTTGCCATGCGGCCAGTACTGCGGGTGCGCCGACTTGCTGCTCTGCACCGAGGAAGTGCTGGCGGTCGGCGAGGCCAAGCTGCTCTGCACCCGCGAGATGCCCCTGGGCGAGGAGGTGCCCGCAGACTACCGCTGCCAGATGGAGCCCGAGATGCGCAGCAACCACCTGCACCTGTCCTACCTCATTGTGCTGCGCTTCGCCCAGCTGCCGAGCAAGCGCGAGCTCAAGTGGATGCGCCAGCGCTTGCAAGAGGGCCATCCGGTGCTGCCGGTGGGCGCCGAGCTGCGGGTCTGGGAGTACCGCCGAGACGAGCGCTTCTGGGACCAGTTCGTGCTGCCGGGGTTGTCGCGCTTCGAGGAGTACCGCCGACACGCCGCCCAGGACCCGGAGTTCTGTCCCACCAAGCGCAAGAACCACCGATGCTTCGATGCGGCCTACCGCACCCCCGAGGAGCAGCGCGCGCGTGCCGAGGAGTGCTTCACCCCGGGGCACTCGCGGCTCGTGCTGGTGCACCACTACTACGCCGAGTCGCCCCTGGCTGGAAGCGTGCTTTATTGCGACAAACAGCCAGAGGAAGAGGAGCAAGACGAACAGGCGCTCAGTTGGAACCAAGCAGCCTCGGCGGGGTGTGCACGACTCGTGCGCCTTCTGGAGCTGGATTGAGCCGGGGGCCCCCCAGGTGGCAGTAGCAGAACACTGCAGAGATGCTCACCGGCAGGTCCAGCTGTAGGAGCTGCTCCACGGCCTGGAACTGCTCGTCTTCGGTGTGTCCCGCGGCGTGAATGTGCAGCAGGGACCTGTTGTTTGTCAAGTCAGTGACGATAAAAACCGTGTGTCTTTGATGCGCCTGTCCACGCGAGCCAAGACGCATTTTGGGGCGGGTGTTCTACTTACAGATAGATAGAGGAAACCATGAGCCTTTTCATCCACGCCGCGGCCTGGATCACCTTGGGGACCACGATTGTGCGCGAACTTCTGCACTTGGTGCTCCCGGTCGACGCGGCCATGTCGCTCTCCTGGGAGCTCGCGCTCTCGCTGCTGCCGGTGGCATACATCTACGAGCGCCGACACACCCCCAAGCGGGTCCCGAGCTGGCGAGTGGCACTGGCAGCCGGGGGCTACACGGCCCTTGCGGTGCTCTTTGAGCGCGTGGTGTTCCCCGGGGCCCAGGCCCGCTTCTGGGTCACGGCCGCAGTGACGCTCCCGGCAGTACTGGTGGCACAAGCAATTTACTACCAAACAGGCCTGCTCGACGTGTAACACACAATCAACCGCGCGCACCCATCACCGCCAGCGTCATGAGCAGCCCCAGGGCGTCGATGCCCTGTTGAGTCTGGCAGGCATCGAGGAAGGTGTGCTGGTGTTTCCAAAGCCGCTCGAGGCTCCTGCCCATGATGCAGTGTTTGCCAGGTGGGTAGCCCACCTCCATGTCCCATTTGTCGCGCACGTCCTCCTGGATGGTTTTTTGTGTCCCGGCGGCTTGCGAGACGTGCACGACCAGGTCCTTGAGCGTGGCGATTCGTTGCGTGAATTGCACGAAGATGTACATGTAGTCGATCAGCTTGGCAGTGTTCGCGCGACTGGGCTCCATCCGGGCCGCGGTTGCCAGCTGTTCCAGCGAGCCTGCTCGTGTCCCAAGCTCCTTGGCCAGGAGGAAGCAAAAACCGGCAAAGTCAACCGCCTCCTGGGGCAGCGGGGTCTCTTCTTCTTCTGTGTGGTCCATGGCCGGGAGCAAGTGAACAAATGAATGCGCTTGCAGGTCTTTTATAGCCACCACAGCGAACATACAAACACGGCCTAATCGGCCATCGCGGCCAACAGCGCGGCAAAATTGGAGCCACCGCTACTGAACGGGGATCTGCCTTGGGAGCGTGGGACGCGATCCACGTGGGTGTTCTGGATTCGCCAGGCGCGGGCAAGCTGGTTGCTCATGGGTCTGCAGGTGTTGTCCTCGCAAACCTCCATGCCGGGAACACCGGCATTCCAAGCGGCCACGCCTTCCTTGGACAGTTCAGTGTCGAGATGTCCCACGCGCATCAGGAGCGTCACCACCGATCGCAATCTCCCGACCGTGTTTGCCAGCACGCCGAGGCAAAAGGCGTGGTCAAGCAGGATCTTGCTGTTGTCCGAGGACAGGTTGCCCTCGACCTCGGTGGCCAGTCTCTCGAGCTCCAGGGCCCGGGCGGCGAGCTCCTTGCCTTGGAGCTTGCAGAGCACGACAAAGTCCTCGTAGGCCTCGGCGAAAATGGATTTCTCTGCCGCGGTCTGGACAGGAGTGGCGTCAGTGGTGGTGGTGGGAGGGTCGGCTTCCATGGCTGGCTGGCAAGGAATGAGTGCCGGTGGGTCAAGAACGCGCGGCTTAAATGGCTGGACCAGCCGGCCAATGGGCGTTCGCGAACCGGAGATGTTCACGAACAACGCAAACATCCTCGGTAGTATAGTGATAGTATCGCTGTCTGTCACGCAGCGGACCCGGGTTTGATTCCCGGCCGGGGAGCTTTTTGCTTTTAGCGGCCATGCACGCTTGCTAGCAACCACTACTTGTAGCCAAGTGTGACAAAATCCCTCTTTACTTATAATTAAAGATAAAAGAGGTTTTGTCTCACACCAAGTGCCAGCTCAGCAGTGTTTTCCTAATCTAGCTGTGTCTCGGTGTACTTTGTGAGCACACCTGGCACTCCTGCGCGCTCAGTTTGCTCATGGACTGGTACGGCTCACACGACCAGCCGCTGCTGCCCACCCCAGACTACGGCCTGTTGGTGTTCGACCAGGGCTGGAACACCATGACGATGCTCGGCGGACGCATTCGGCCACGCACACAGGCCTCTCCCGGGCTGCTCGAGGTCTACCTGACCTGGCCCTGGTCGGTCACCGGGCCACACAAGGCCGAGCACGTGATGCAGCACCCCGAGTTCTGCGGCATGTTGGTGTCCCACGCGCTCCACGCGGCGCTCCTGGACTGGAACAAAAAGCAGTCGCCTTTTTGGTTCTTCCAGCTGCCGAGCTGGCAGCGCGACAAGCCGGTGGACGAGATTGTGTTCGAGGCCGCGAACCCGCCGAGGGCCGACAACCACGCCCTGCTGGCCTCGAGCGCCGCGGCGATGAACATGCTCTTCCCCCGTGCCACGGTGCACCAGAGCGTGATGCGCCAGGCCGTGATGCGCCACTTTGGCATCCCGGTGGGCAAAGGCCGCAAGGCCAGCAAGGAAGGCTCGCTCCATGCGGTGCACTCGCTCATCCAGCAGGGCCGCCTGGAGTTCATCGGGGAGTCCGAGCCTCTTGCCCGGCAACTGCTCTCCTGGTGCGACCATGTCTGTGACGCCTTGCTCCAGATGCTGTATATGTGGGGCCACCTGGTCGATCAGGTGGTGGTCCACGGCCCGCTTTCGGACGCGCCCTACGAGCCCCAGGCGCTCCAATCAGCGCGCTTCCAGGGGCCGCCCTCATGGAGGCCTGTACAATAAACCCAGCTCATTCTGTTCTTGGCCATGGCGACGCAAGGCGGCTACTACCAGCAGTACTACCCCGGTGCCCAGTCGACTCCGGTCGACCACCCGCCCGCGCCGAACCCCGGTGAGCTGGACGAGGACGGCCACCCGGCCCGCTACTGCAACATTGCGCGCGAGGACGGGTCGATCTGCGGGGCGCTCTGCAAGAGCAACACGGTTTCGAAGGGCGAGAAGACCCGGGGCAAGATCTTGTATTTGTGCCAGGAGAAGGAGCCGAACGCGCCGATTGTCAACGGCTACCCCCAGAGCCACGGCTACAACGGCTTTGTCGGCGACGAGGGACCCCCGAAGCGCTTTGGTGGCGGCGGAGGCGCAAGCCGCGCACCCGCTGGCTCTTCTCAGCAACGCCAGGAGCAGGTTGGCCAGGTCCAGGCCTTCTCGCTCGTGCAGCTCAAGGAGCAAGGCACCGACCTGTTCCGCGAGGTCCTGGAGCTCAAAGGCACGGTCGCCAGCATGGCCGACCAGATCGGCATGTTGCTGGCCATGAAGCGCCAGGCCCAGGGCAACCGCTCCCAGGTGCAGCAGGCCCAGCAACAAAGCCCACTCCCAGTGGCCCGGAGTGACCCCTCTGGCCCAGTGGCTTATCCGGGTGCCGCGGCGAGTACCGGGCTCCAGCAGCGCGGCTACTGAGTCTAGCCGCTACACGAGCTGCAAGCGGTGCTGGGGAGCGACCCTCCTGCGACGCCCCCAACGCTGTAGCTTGCACCCAGAAGGCCCCCATCTGCCGCCGTCGCGGTTTTGGATTGTGCGCTGATGAGCTTCGAGCCGTGAATGAACATGACTCCGCCCCCGAGAATGTAGAGCGGCAGCTGCCACTGGTAGTAGGCCGAGAGCAGCAGGATGGGCCCGATCACAAACAGGTGCACGACGTTCACAAAGGTGCCGCACATGTTCGAACATACTCGCACAGACATAGATTTGGATTGTGTAACAAATTAAAACAAACCAGATGTGTTTTACTGAGCAATCTTGAGGAACTGGGTGCCCAACTGCTGCACCTGGTTGTAGCTCGGAATCACCACCGCGACGTGCAGGTTGATCGAAGTGGCCGTGTTCCACTCGAAGCGCACTTGGAGGTTGTTCATGAGCGAGCAGTCGACCGAGCCGCTCGTCTGGTTCTGCTCCTCCAGCAGCTGGGCGAAGGGGATCGGCAGCACGGCCCACTCGCTCGGGGTGTTGAAGCGCTGGAAGTGCTGGCGACGCAGGTGGGCCACCGACATGCGGGGCTGGATCGTGCCGTTGTCGTACTGGATCGTCACGAACGAGGGCAGGTAGGCCGCGTCAAAGTCGGCATAGCCGGTGGTGTAGTTCGTCGCGAACGAGGCCGGGCGGAACAAAAAGTAGAACACCGGGGTCTCGCGACGCAGCGAGGTGATGTTGAGCAGGCCCGAGTCGGTCGTGCCGGCGCCGAGCGAGGCCGAGATGACCGATGTCTGCCACTCCTGGACCAGCTGGAGCCAGCCGTTGGCCGAGTTGATGAGCGAGGCCATGTAGGCCTTGGAGACCGTCGGCAGGGTCGTGTACTCCACGAGCAGGCGCGGGGCCTGGGAGATGGCCAGGGTCGGCACGGTGTAGTCGGTCTCGAGGATCGAGGCGAGCGAGCCGAGGTTGCAGCGGAACTCCACGAACTCCGAGAGGGTTCGGAAGTAGGGCGCCTTCTTGGGGTCTCGGAGCCAGTAGGTCGGGATCGGGATCAGGAAGGTCTGGGCCGCGGTGGCCAGGGTCGAGCGCTGGGCCGGGGTCTGGGAGTAGTAGAGCTCCTTGAGGCGGTCCACCTGCTTCTCCTGGGAGTCGTGGTTGAGGCAGTCCACGAGCTGCGAGAGCATGTCCGGCACAAACACCGTCTGGGTCTGGTAGACGAACTGGGGGTTCAGCACCATGCGCAGGGGAGCACACTGCTGCAGGCGAATGTAAGTGCCCGGAGTGCCCGCCGGAATCCCCACGACCACCTCGAGCCAGACGCGGCGGATGCAGTCGATCGCGTCAATGCGATAGGACATGGCCGTGCCGGTCGCGGTGGTGTCACCAAAGGCCGCGCCAGCACCACCCTCGTAGGGCGGCAGGTACTTGCGCTCCATGGCCACATCGATGTACTGTTCGTAGCCAGCCGGGGCCTCGGGCAGGGCCTGTGCCTGGGTCGTGTGGAGGAACGGGGCCATCTGGCCGACGGTCGTGTTGGTGATCGCGCGGAATTGGTCGGACATTTCGGCGGCGAGGGATTGCGGTGATTGTATTGAATAGAATAAGAAGAATCTCGCGTGGGTGCTAGTGGTCGTCGCGGTCGAGCAAGTAGAGGGTCCGCATGGTGCCGACTCCCATCAAGCACCCTGTCGCGACTCCGAATCCGTAAGAGGCCGCGGCATAGTCGTGGCGGAAAAGCGCACACCCCACGAGCAATGCAGTGCAGCCTGCCATGCAAAGTGTCCCGGCTGCGATGTCGACTCGTTCGCGGTAGTGCCACAGACGATAGAGGGAGTTGTTGTTCATTGCGGGCGGTGGCGTACAAATGAGCGGGTGTATTACGAAAACGCAACAAGCACCGTGGCGAGCGCGGCGCCCAACACGACCATCAGCAGCAGGCCCTTGCTCTCGTGGTCGAGCTGGGCCTCTTCCTGCTTGTTCGAGGAGGGTGCGCCCCCGGGGTTCAGCACGTCGGAGGAGGTGTCGGCCGCATTGATCTGGTCGACCGCCGCCTCGTTGTTGTTCTGCTGGACCGTGACCGAGGGCAGCTTCACGGACTGCTGTCCGGTCAGGCCGGTGTTGGTCCGGCTGTCGGGCCAGCTGGTGATGTTCGGGGTGGCGCGTCCAAGCGAAGCCGACATGTTCTGCATCGCGTCGAGCGAGGCTTGGTACCGCAGCATGTCGCGGGGCCCGGCAACAATCGGCGCGAACTTGTTGTCGACCTGGGCGCGGTCTTGGGGCTCAAGCGACTGCATGGAAGGGCCCATGAGCCGCCCCTTGTTGGCGCTGATGATTTCGCGGGCGTTCACCGAGAGCCCCATGGGCACTCCCTGTGCCAGTACTTTGGCCTTCTTGGCGCGCATGGCAGTCTAAACTGGGGCCGGTCGGAAACCCACCTTAGATTTCAAGCTTGGTGGGCTCGAGAAGGGTTTGCCGGTGGTCACAAACGCCTCTGGCACACCGAGGTCTGGGTCGCTCGAATCCGGCAGCGACTTTTCCTCCACGATCTCCCGACGAGTCCAGAGCACAAACCAGAGCGCCGCAGCACCCAGCAGCACGAACTCGAGCATGTCCAGGTGCTCTCAGAGACCTAGAATGTCCCTGGTGCGCACCACGGCACCGGCGTAGGCCTGGCGGTCGGCGTGGGTGCGCACGTTCTTGTGGTAGTGGCAGTCCTTGCAGAGCAGCTGCACATCCTCCCGGCCGTGGCGGAACACCAGCTCCAGGCTGCGGTTGGCACAGTCGTTGCCCGAAATGCGGAACTGGCGAATGCCTGTGGTGGGCGAAACGTCGTAGTCTTGGAGGTCGTGCAGGTGGTCAAAGTGCCAGCGGTAAGTGTCCCAGTAGTTGTCGACCTCGCGCTTGCAGTAGTTGCAGCGGCCTCCGTGGTAGAGCATCAGCAGGGCCCGCACGGCCTTGGTGCGCATGCGTGGGTTGCGCCAGGCCAGCCGGGGGGTGAAGAAGGCCCGGGCGTTCTCTTTGCGCACCACGATTCGCACTGGCTCGTAGGGCGAGGGCAGGCGCTGGTAGTAATCAGCGAGGGACATCCTCCTCTGCGGCGGCGGCGGGCTTCAGCTGCTTCCTGGCGGTAGAAATCGGGCGAGGCAGCTGCATTCCGTCGAGCCAGAACCAGGCTCCAGCGTAGAGCGCCAAGGCAAACCAGAAAGCGAACATGGCGGGGTGGGTGGGTTTATTGGTGTCGAATAGAAACAGGTCAGAGCCCCTCGAGCGAGCAGCTCAGCTGGGGGTCGGCGACCCGGCGCAGGGGGTAGCGAGGCTCGGCAGGCAGCTCCGAGTCCTGGGCGATGCACTGGTAGTAGCACTGGAGCAGCTGGCGGTGGTAGCGGCGGCACTGGGGGGTGTTCTCCTGCTTGGGGTGGCACTCGAGCCAGAGCGGCACCAGCACGCGGCGGATGTAGAGCGCGGCGCGCTTGCGCTTCTCTTGGCGGTCGGCTTGGGGATTCGCGGCGTACCAGCGGTAAAACCCGATGGCGACTGGCTCGGCTTGGGTGGTGGACATGGCTCACACAAACAGCCCAAAGAGCACTCCGAGTCCCAGGGGGTAGAAGTACCAGGGGAAGCGGGTGGTCGTCCCAGCCTTTGCGTCAGCCGGCGAGAACAGACTGAAGGGCTTGGGCTTGCCGTCGCCGTCAAAAGCCCCCGAGGGCTTCACCAGGAACACAAAGAGGGTGCCGACACCAATGCCAAACAGGGCCCGGGAGACCGGCGAGGTCAGCCCGAGCAGCACAAAGAAGCCCTCAACCGGTCCGTAGACGCTCTCGACCGCAGAAGACATTGGACGTGGTGGTTTATTGGGGTTTAGATTCTCGCTTCGACTCCGTGGTGCGAGAACACCAGCAGGGTCATGAGGCGGCTCTCGGCCTTGCGCAGTGCCCGGGTCAGCTGCTCGAGGCGGTTCAGGTGGGCGGCCCGGTAGGAGGTCCCCTCGTGTTCACAGTGCTCGCGCAGGTGCAGCTGGAGCTCGGCCAGGATGCCCGCGAACTTCTCCATCGCGTCAACCACCCCGGGGTTTGCCGGCACGTCCTGGGTGAAGGCCACCGGACCAGGCTCCTCGCCGTCCTCTCCGTTGTATCCGGGTCCATCCACGATCGCGACGTCCTCGTGGCTCATGGCGACAAAAGAATGACAGAATGGCGCACACGTGCGTGCTTTTATTCAAGGTCCAGACAATCGGTGTTCGCGAACAGCGCGGCGTCGTTCGCAGTGGCCGCGTCCCTCACCATCTCCAGGAGAGGCGAGTCGGTGACCAGGGCGGCCACGTGTCCCTCCATGGCCTCCCGGAAGAACTCGAGCTCTTCCCAGACGTCTTCGGCCGGGACCCCGCACGCCCGCTCGTACTCCTCTTTGTAGAGCCCGCCGGCCTCGTCCACCGCAAGGGCTGCGTGGTGCCTGGCCGTTTGCGCCAACAGGCCGAGAAACAGGCACATGCTCACTTCCTTTTCCTTTTGGCTCGCCATGACAGAATGAGCAAATCACGCTCTCAGGCGCGCGCCGAGCCCGTGAGCTGTTCGCGAACATCCAGGGCGCTGGCCAGTCCCAGGGCGTAGTCGTACTCGCCGAGCACCGAGCCATAGCGGGCAAGGAGCGCCCAATCGGCGTTGTTGGCCAAGTCTTGGATGACCTCGGCGATTTTCAGGAGGCCCTTTTGGAGCTGCTGGCCCGAGAGCGGCAAGTGTCGGGGGAGGCAGCCAATGGCGAGCTGTGTCGGGCCCAGCTCTGGCGCTTCAGGGTCCACTGGCGCAATGAGAGCCTGGAACTGGTGGGCTCCGCGGCATACTTGCGCGATTTGCTCCAGCGAAACCAGCTGCTCTGGCGCCACCTGCGCAGCCTTGAGCTTGAGCAGGTGTTCGTTGAGATGCTCTCGGATGACCAGGCCACTCTGGTCGTCTTCCGTTCCGACACGCTCAAGGCTGCCCAGGACTGTCTCCACCAGAAGATGCATGCCACGCAGCATGATGCCCGCCATCTCGGCTGTGCCATGGGTGGTCTTTGGGGGTTCCTCAGTAGACTTGCTCATGGCGAGGCGATGTGCAGACTGATTGTATTTATTGATTACATGCGCCTAGTGGGCCTTGTCGAACTTTTCGAGCGCCTCGTCGAGCGTGCCAAACACAGGGTGCGTGGTGCTGAGTGGGGCGACCCGTGCCCGGATGCGCTTCAGGAGCATCTCGAGCGTGCCGATTGCCATGATCACGTCACTCGCAGCATCGGACACGTCCTCTGACAGCAGGTCGCCCTGGCACACGGCGAGTTCTGCGAGTGCAACGTTCAACTTCGTGGTTGCGTCGACGAGCTGTTCCCCGGTCGACTGCTTGGGAATGGGCTTGCCGAAGGGTTTAAACAGGCCCTGGGCAGCCGAGTCGCGCACGAAACCGGTCATGTGTCGACATGGCTTTGGGGCCGCGCACTTGCACACGGACGTGGTCATGATGGAATGAATGGCGGTGCGGTGCTAAAAATGAGCTTTATATAGTACACGGGCGAGTGTTCGCGAACAACGCGGTGTTCAGACTGGGCTGTCGGGTTCGTCGGGCAGCGGGGCCTCGGGGTCCGCGGCGAACAGCAGCGAGGCCTCGAACGCCTCGAGACTCGCCCGTGCCGCCCTGCACTTGGCCAGAATGTAGTAGGTCTCCTCGGCCTTGACCGGGTAGTACATGACGTGCAGGGCTGCCGAGGCCCGCCGGAGGTCGTCGGTCACCTCGCGGACGCTCCTGGTCAGCGCAGGAGTCGCCTCGGCAATGTCCCGGAGCAGGTGCGGAGAGGGCAGCGGCTGCTGGGCCATGTTGTGTCGAGCAGGTGAGCAAGCAAATGGCCGGCTTAGGCCATGTTCGTCGAAGAAACCACCTGGACGTGGGTGGTCGAGTAGACGAACAGGGTGATGCAGGCAGGGGTCAACGGAACAGCAGTACTCGAAAGACTCGCCGCGGCAGCAGCGCCGTTGCCAAACATGATCGCGCCCGTCGGACAAGTGACCGTCAAGATGTTGCCACCATCGTTGGTGAAGATCGTGTACTGCTTGCCGACGTAATCGCGCATCAGGGCCGCCGTGGCACCGAGCGAGATGGTCACCGCACCACCAGAGGTGTCCACCCGGGTGAACGCGGTGTTGGGTCCCAAGGTGGCGCTCACCGCCGTGCTGGTGCTCGTCCCAATCAAGGGGTTGAGCAGCGACTTGCCGTCCTTGGTGAGCTCGGCGTAGAGCTTGGGGGTCCAGGTCGACTCGACGTTGGTGACGCTGGCGTAGCTCATGGTGGCGGGTGCGGGGAGCTCTCAAAGTACTGTGGGCGAGATAGAATACTTCTATCCTCGGGCGAGTACAGTCATGCAGGTTGCACCAGTGAAACACCACACGACCACCGCCGGGGAGATTGGCATGACCACGAACCCCGAGACCTTGGTCTTCCGGGGGGTCAGCGGGGGCTCGCGCACGGTCTGGTGCCGGGGCTACTCAATCACCGGGGCCCCAATGGGCGGCGGTGCCCCGCTCTTCCCCTACTTGGTGGTCATCTGCGACGGCCAGCACCTGACCCACCCGCCCCGACAGACCACCAGCGTGAGCTCGAGGGGGTTCCCTCTGCTGCTCGACGGGGCCACGACCCGCCACGAATTCAAAGAGCCGAGGTGTTTTGGCACTCTCCAAGCCGCCGGAGCTGAGCTGCGCACGATGCAGGTCCAGGTCCAGACCCCCGGTGGGGCCATTGACGACGGCGCAGGCAACCCCCTCTTTGCCACCTTGACACTGGAGCTGCTCTTCGACACGATGCAAGTGCAGAACGACCCCTCGCTGATCGAGAAGCGCCGCGCAATTTTCGCCGACACGACTTACACTTACTAAACACGGTGTTCGCGAACATCTGCCCCGTGATTGCACTACAAACCTCGCCCATTCGGCACTTTGGCGCATTTGCTCGCGGCACCGCAATGTACACGAGGAGCAAGGCCCGCGAGCTGCGCGAGTACGGCTGGAAGGTCTCGCATGCCAAGTGCGACCACCAGCACCCAATTGGCCCTACGCCTGGGCAGCACGTCCGGTTGCGCAAGGGGGCCACCCGCGAGCTCGTCGGCGAGTGGGACGCCCTGATGACCCGGGTGCGCGGGCTGCCCTAGGACCCTACCCTGTTCGTTGTCCCGGGGCGTGTGGTGCCTCTGGCCGACCGGGTGGGCGTGGCCCCGCTACCGTCCGGGCTTACCCTGGGGCGCCACAGCCGGTACTACATGCAGGCCGAGCCCTACGTCGAGGTTGAGATTTGGCGACGATTCCAGCCAGTGTGCATGGGCCAGGCCCGCTGGGAAATGGCATTCGCGAGGCTCGTGCCGGTCGCAGAAGCCGAGAACTACCCCATGGCGCGGTTCATCCAGCGCATCCCCGGAATGCTCGACCTTGCCATGAACGGCAAGCCTCTACTGTTGATTGAGCCCGAAGACGCCGAGACTTTGTTGACCGACTGTTTGTTATTATACCCGGTTGATTAAAGCCCATGTGTTTGTACACCACCACCGAGCGACACTCCGTTGGTCATCGCACGAGCACGAGCGCCCTCGAGCAGTGCCTGGTTGTTCTCCTTGACACGCTGGGTGAACATCGCCAGGGCCGAGAACCCCAGCATCGCCCAGGGCGACATGCTAACCCAGCCGATCAAATCCACCGCACACAGCGAGAGACACTCGCGGAACTCCATGGCCTGGGGCTCCTGATTGCGCTCGTCCATGGCCCGGTGCAGGTCGCTCGCAAAGCCCTCGCCGTTCAGGGCTGCGGCGTAGCCCTCGGGGGCCCACTCGCGCAAGTAGGGCAGGGCCTGCTCGAGCACATTGGCCCCGGTGCCAATGGCCATCTTCAAGGCCTTCTCCTCGGTTCCCCAAGAGAGGCACTGGCGACACTGGGCCAAGCACCACTCAAAGTCTTCAATCGGTGAGCCCGGGGTCGGCACCCGCACCATCTCGGCGAGCACCGGGCGGATGCGCATGTAGGCCTTGATCTTGGTCTCCAAGAGCACCCGCTTCGAGAGCTGGGAGTCGGTTGCCTCGACCTTCACCGGCGGCGGGGGCTTGGGTCCGGTGCTCGAGGAGCGCGGGCGACCAACCGGGCGCTTCTCTGGCGGGGGGATTGGGCCGTACTCGATGAGCGAGGGCAGTCCTGGCGGGGCCTGGACCGGAGGGATGTTGCCGAACCCAGGCAGTGGCGGCGGCTGCTGCTGCTGCTGTTGCTGCTGCAGGGCCTCGACCGCAGCCGGGCCCCCCATCAACATTGCACCGAGCCAGTCGGCGGCACCAGGACCCAAGTCTGGCTCGGGCTGTGGCGCAGGAGGCGGCGGCGGGGCCTGGGGCTCGGGCTCGGGAGGCACCGCCAAGGCGTCCTTGATCCGGCTCAGGCCCGCAGAAACCGACATGGTCGCGGTCTCTCCGGGCTCAAAGAGCGTTTTGTAGTGCTCGTTGGCCTCCCGTGCCATCTCGGGCTTGCTCTTTTTGGGCTTCGGTGGCATTCTCGGTGGCCTTCTTCTACTGCCACTTGCAGTTCAGAGGGTGGCGAATAGAATGGACGACGACTTCCCAGACGCGAATGAAGAGTACGCCAATGTCCGCGCCGGGGCGGTGCAGCACCCGCTCGATCCACGACGGGGCAACCGGGGCGCGCAAGGCGAGCTGCAGTCGCGCTTGGCAGACGACCCAGCCCCGCCCGCGGTCGAAATGAACTTGCCTGTGAACTACGCCGAGGTCGTCAAAGACCCTCCAGACCAGGCCGTGCTCACGGTCAACACCAGCTGGGGCAAGACCGTGCAGATCAAACAGTGGCACTGGGACCGGCTCAAACCCGACGCGCTCATCACCCTCGAGGGCAAGCGTCGCTCGGGCAAGACCAACCTGCTGCGCAACATGCTCAAGGCCATGCGCCGCTACTACCCCGAGGTCTACATCTTCACCGGCACCAAGATGTCCCAGGAGTACAAGGGCCTGGTGCCCGACCGCTACATCTTCGACAACCTCCAGCAGTTCCCCCCGGACTCGCCCCAGTACCCCGGAGGCATGGACGCCTTCCTGCACATCTGGCACCGCCAAGTCGAGCGGGTCGAGGCGATGCGCAAGCGCGGCAAGAACGACAAGAACATCGACGTGCTCGTAATCATTGAGGATTTGGTGGCCAACGAACAGAGCCACCGCGGCTTCCACGACATCCCGCTCTTCAACCGCATCGCCTACAACGGCCGTCACGCCCACATGTCGCTCTGGGTCACCTCGCAGAACATCAAGGCCGTGCCTCCGGCGATCAAGGACAACACCGACATTTGCGTGATCCTCACTGCCACCTCTCAGCGCACCAAGGAGACCGTGCGCGAGTCGTTCTTGGACTCGCTGCACAACGACGAGGAGTTCGACGAGGTCACCAAACCCCTGGCCCAAATCCCCTGGGCCTCGTACTTTATCGACCGCCGCGACGCCCGCCGAGAGCCCCTGGAGTGCATCTACCTGGCAGTGCCCCAAAAGATCCCCAAGGACTTTGTGATGGGCGACAAGTACTTTTGGGCCGAAGACCTGCAAGAGCTTTATCGAAACGGATACGGACACTTGCTCGACATGCGCGACTGGGGCATCGAGAAGACCACCTACAAGCTCGACCCCTCGGAGACCGCGACCTAGGAGCGCTCAAGAAACAGGGGCAGCGGAGGCTCGTCAAGCACCCGAGGCGACGCTCGGTCGAGCAGCGCAACAATCCGGGCCTCGCGCTCCTCGTCAAAGCGCCAGTAGGTGTGCTGAACCTGCTTGCCGCCCTCGCGCACACGGGCCCGGCGGATGTCAAAGCGCATCTCGAACAGCGAGAGTGCGTTGCGCAGCAGCGAATTGAGACTCTTCGCAGAGCAGAGCGGGTGTGACAGGTGGGACTCGCTCAGCCGCAGGGCCTGGACAATCTGTGCGTTCTCGGGTCGTCGCAGTGGCTCGAGCACTTCTTGCCACCACTCCTGCTGACCGTACTCGCTCAGTGGATGGGCGAGGTCCTTGGCAATGACCCAGGTTCCCCGGGCGCGACGCATGAAGGGCCCCAGGATCAGGGTGGCTCGGTGGACCAGGTCGGCCATGAAGCGGTTGAGCGGCAGTGGCCTGTTGGTGTTGCGTTCGGCCGCGAGCAAATCATAAAGCGGGTTACCAGAGTAGTCCTGGCCACACCATTCTCCGTGTGCTTGCATGTCCGCGGCGTAGACTTCGCGCAGGCGCTCCTGGTCCAGGCGGCCTTCGTGGCCCCCAAGCGAGCGCCAAGTGTTCCACAGGAAGAGCTGGGGTCGGCAGGCCTCGAGGAACGCCAGTGCCTTGCCTGGCAGCTGCACTTGGTTGTAGGGGTCAATGTCCATGGCCTGTTTGACCCGCTCCTGGTGCTGCTCGCTGGCCCCAAGCACCTCGGCCCGCTGGTTGTAGCGCTCCTGGCGGTCGCTCTCGACCACCTGGCGCACCAGATCGGGTCGCTGCTGCTGCTGCTCGTTGGTCTGGCGCTCGTCGACACAGCGGTCGCCGTGAGAGAGCACGGCCCAGCGCAGGGCCCCAATGTAGTCGTGCTGGGCCAGCCAGCGCTGCGCAGCGCCCCAGGCAGTCATTCGAGCCAGCCAGTCATCGGGCACCAGGCGGTAGACCCCGGTCTCGTATTCCAGTGCCATTGCGCCCTCGGTCACCCGCTCAATGTACTCCTGGGCCTTGGTGCTTGCGGCGTCCAGGACCTCGTCGGTGGTGAGCGGCGGCTGGAAGTTCTTCTTGGGCAGGCCTGCGCCGGCCAAGAGCGCCAGGAGCACGTCGGTCGCGGCACGGAAGCGCCCGAGCATCTGCAGCAAGGTCTGGGGGTCGCAGCTCATCCGCGAGGCCAGTGCAAGAAGCAGGCGCTGGGCACCAGTGTAGTCCACTCCGACCGTGACAGAGGGGGTGATGCCGAGGGCGTCGAGGCCGCCCCAGAGCTCGTTGCAGAGCGGCACCTGGGCCATGACCTCCTGGCTCGCGTCCGAGGAGTAGAGCTGGGTGGCACGTGCCTCCTCGGGCGATGCTTGGGCGACCTCCTCCTCGATGGCCCGGTGCACTGCGACCAGCTCGGCTCGGCTCGCGCTCACATAGCTCACCGGCTCCTTGGCCATGGCCGCTGCCTTGGCACGCTCGTACCACACCGGGTAGTCCACGATGCGCACGGTCTTGAGCGGCACAGGTAAGTGCAGGTTGTGCAGTGTGCGGAAGCCCAGTACTGGTCGGTGTGCGCGCAGGTACTCGTAGGGCACGTCCTGGGGCACAAAGTCAGCGTCGAGCACGATCACCCGCTTGGCACGCCGGATCAGGGCAGTGAGGACCTCCCAGCAGCCTCGGTGTCGGTGGTTCATGGTCTGGCTGAGGAGCTGTTTGCAGAGCGAGAGGTACTCGTCGAGCACGAGCAAGTCGAGCTCGGGCAAGGCACGGCTGGCCCTGCGGAACGACTGACCCATGCGGTAGAGTGACTCCATCTGCACCACGAGCCAGTGCTGGCGGTCTTCGGCAAAGAACCCGGCGTAGTCCTTGTTGGCGAGCGCCCGGTAGTCGGTGAGCCCCAAGTGCCCGAGAACCCCAACCATGCAGTCGGCAAGCGAGCGCCGTACCGACACGAACACCACCGAGGTCCAGTCGCGCCGATGCAGCTCGAGCTGCTCTCGGAGGTAGGTGGTCTTGCCAGTGCCCATGTTCGAGTTGACCGCGAGGGTGGTGCCCTCGGGCTCGAGTGCCGCAGGGGTCAAGTACTGGTTGAGGTAGCGCGCGCAGAAGTACTCGGAGTGCATGTAGGTGTCACGTGCCCCGACCTGGCGACGGTTGCCACAGGAGAAGCACTCGATGAAGAAGCGTCCGGTCTCGCGGCTCTCGGTCACCTGGAAGTTCACCAGGCAGTCGCCGCCACCGAGCGGACAGTAGCAGTAGCGGGCCAGTGCCTGGGGGCAGCTCTGCTCGAGGTCCAGTGCACGGAGCAGGGCCGGGAGCGAGTAGGGTCTCGACCAGGCGGGCAGGAACCGCCGGAACTGCTCGTAGCGCGCGACGTACTTCTCGCGGCGGACCCGACGATCAATCGCGGTGCGTGGGCGGATCTGCTCGAGTGCTCGGTAAAACGCGTCGAATGACTGGTCGCGCTGGCTCGACAGAAACAGGTAGGCGACCTTGCGCCAGCCGAGTTCTCGGCCGCGAACCCCGGCCAGTGCCAGGAGCGAGGGCCGGGGGCGCACGTGCACGGTGTCTGGGGCCTGCCAGTCGCTGCGGTCCAGGTCTTCGAGCAGGCGATCGCCGGGCACAATCCGGGCCAGGAAGCCTTGCAGCGCCGGAGTCGGCTGTGCTCTTGGCGGGGCATAGGGCGCCGGAGGCAGTGCTCGCTGCTCCTCGGGACAGGCCTCGAACTTGCTCGGGTCGAGCATCCAGCGCATCATCGGCGGGTCCTCGGGGTCTCGCTCGACCCAGGACGGGTCATGGTAGCGGTGTGGGTGCTCGCCGCGCAGGTGCAGCACGGTGATGAGCCGGGGAGGGTACTTGGAGCAGCCGGCCATGCGCAGCGAGTGGATCTTGTCGAGGCTCGTGCGGTAGAGCTCGTGGTCGTGGGCCACGGTCGCCCCGAGCTGGCGTGCCAGTGCGGCCACTGTGTGGATGCAGCGAATCTCGGCGAGGGCGTTGCGCAGGAGCACCTGGGGCCAGACCAAGTGGGCCGAGAAGCGGGTTTGCTCGTAGTAGGAGTCGCATCGCTCGCTGCGGGCCACCAGCACCTGGCCTTCCTGGTCGTAGCGCCAGCCGCATCGCTTGCGCAGCACCGCGTTGAACACCGCACAGCGGTAGGCGCCGAGCGAGTCGTCGAAGCGGGCACGCAGGGCGCGGAACTGCTCGGGGTCCTCGCGCACTGCAGGTGGCAGCTCGAGCTCAAAGTCCATGTGCAGGGCACGAGGGCGGTCCCCTGGCAAGACCGTGTGTAGCTCCAAGCGGTCGAGCTCGCCCTGGAGCAACAGCCATCGGCGCAGCTCTTGGTCGCTCTCGAACACCAGGAAGTGGTTCCCCTGGGCGTTCTTCTCGCGCAGCAGGCGGGCATCGGGGTGTGGTCGGGCCAGGGCCAGGGCCTCGGCAAGTCTTCGGGTGGTGCGCATGGTGAGACAAAAAAGTGTGACAAAAAAAATGAAAACTGGGCTTTATTTACTCTGGCGCGTGTTCGTGAACACTCGGCGGGCTCAGACTGGCCACCGGGGCGTCCAATGGCTCGCGGGCGCTCGAAGTAGCCGGTGCCCGGGCAACACGGGGGGTCGTGCGCCTGCGCTTGGTCCGCTGGGCCTCCTCGGGCAGCTCGCTCGTCGCAGGGGCGTCGGGGTCGGCAATGCCCTCCTTGGCCAGCTTGGCCTGTGCGCGCTCGCGAGACTTGCGCTTGCCGAGCTCGATCTTCTCGACGATCCGGGCCTCTTCCTCGTCGCACTCGTCAATCTCCTTCTCGTAGCGGCCAATGAGGGTACCGGCGGCGCACTTGTAGGCCTGGAGCTCGGCGTTGCGGGTGCGTCGGGCGGCCAATGCGCACCAAATCAAGTCCAGGGCCGTGTGTGGCTCGAGCTTCCCGCCGGACTCCGCGGACATGCGCTTTGCGAGCATGTGCAGGTCCTCAGAGGCCTTGTCAATGGTCTTGGCGTCGAGGTTGCGCTCGAACTGGTCGCGCTCCTGGGTGATGTACTTGCGTCGAGACAGCAGGGCCTCCTTGGCGCGCTCGAGCGAGGTGTTTGCAGGGGATTCGTGCGTGTAAGGCATGGCGGCGAACAGAATGGCTTGTTGGTGCGCACCACGGCGCGCTTTGTCCTGCACCTGGGCGTTCCTATTGGCTGGTTCGAGAAAGCAACATGAACACCGCGCTGGTTTACTACACGGCCCTGGTCGAGCTCTGCGAATTGGTCGCGCTCTACCTGGTCAAGCGGGCTGCGAGCGGGGCTGGCCAAGGCTATGCCCTGGCGGCCGCAGGAACCTACGCCGGCACCGCCCTGGTGCTCGTGCGCTCGGTCGAGCTCGGTGGAGTGGGCGTGGCCAACGGGCTCTGGAACGCCTTCTCGAACGTGGCTGGAGGCGCAATCGGCTACTTCCAGGGCGAGCACTACTCGGGCCGGCAACAACTCGGGCTCGCGCTCGGGGTGGTTTCCAGTTTGTTGTTGGCCAGCCATGAGTAAGAGCACGAGTGTCGACCGGCTGGTGAAAAAGTACAAGGCTCGCCAGGAGGCACTGCTTGGTCGCCTTCGCGAGGAAACCAAGGAGTTTGACGAGGCTTACGAGCGTGCCGGGGACGCATTGGACGCGGCGGTAAAAAGCGGGGCCATGTCCAACAAGAAGGCCGCGCGCGAGCTCGAGAAGGCCTGGTACACGATGACCGATGCGAGTGAACCAGCAATGTGGCAGTACAGCGCCGCGCTCTATGCGCTCGGCATTGAGTTCGACAAGATAGCCGTACGGCGCAAGTTGCCAGTGGTGTTCTTTGAAGGCGAGGCAATTCGCTAGTGTGCCAAATAAACCTCATTTGTTCACTGCCAGCCACCGACAAGACGATGTCGCGGGTGATTTTTGGCAGACCCATGAACAACGAAGATCGCCGAATCATTGCAGCGGCCAATGCCTGGACATCGTACATTGCAAAGATGTTTGCCGCGAGTGGTCAACCGATGGAGCTCTGGACCGATGCCGACATTGACGAGCTGGTCGAGACGGCCTGTACCCGCCATGGGGCCGACCACAACCGCATCCGCTGGTACTGTGAGAACCGGCTTTGGCTTGCCGACTGGCGAGAAGAAGACGAGCATGCATTGACACCGGTCGAGCGGGCCCAGTTCACCCGGGTTGCGACGAGACTTAAAGAGTGTGGTTACGAGTCGTTTTAAGTAAACACAACCGGTATCGCGCGCTCAAACTGCCGGCGCAGCTCTGACAACATCGCGGGCAATACCAGGTTCAAGTGTGGCTCGATGAAAGCGGCGTTGCGCAGGTAGAGTTCCAGCCGTTTGCGGAGGTAGCTGAGGTTTCGGCGCGTGCAACCAGGGATAATGGTCGCGCACACAGTGCTATGGAGTCTGGGCACAGCACGGAGAGGGATGGTCACTTGTCGCTCCGGCGCACCGGCCACCCGGGCCGCGGCAAGTGCAGCATCGCGCTCCCGGTTCAGCACGGATTGTGCGTAGATAAAGGCAACGGCGTTGCGGTCGACCGTGAGAACGACCTCGAACTTGTCAACGTGCGCGCGCATGAGGGTGTTGAGTGTCAGGACCCGGTGCATGTCTCGTCGCATAGGCGGCGGCACCGGAACGACCACTCCCCCGTTGTGGCTTGCCGCGTGCTCCTCGCGAATCACTTGGCGCATCTCGGGCACACATAGCAGCTGCTCGGCCCAGTCATGGAGCTCGAGTCGCGGCGGGCTCGAAGTACGGGCATCCAGCGCCGAGCAGAGCGTCAGAAAGTACCCCCAGCCTTCGGTGTAGCCGTTGGTGTCAATGTCCGCCTGGCGCTCTGCGTCGTCGATGGATATGCGGGCGTTTTGGGAAAACATCCTCCCCGCCGCCTGCAACATGTGGCAATGAACCTCGCCGTGGCTTTATCAACACTAAAAGTACAACAAGCCAGGCGGGGCCAATCCCCTGCGCTCGACCTCGTTCATGAACTTCTTGCGGCGCTCCTCGGCCCCGGGGACCTTGGGGAACTCGAGCTGGCCTCCGCGCACGACCAGCGCATGCATGAACGCAAACGAGCCGCGCTTGCGGGCCATCTCGCGCGAGAACCACTCGTCGAAGCGCTGGTTGGTGCAGCGGGCACGGGCCTCGGCGAGCTTCTTCTGGTACTTGGCGCGCATCCGGGCCTGGTGGGTGCTCTGGAAGCGTGCCTCGCGGGTCGCCAGGTCGCACTCCATGTCTTCGCGGCAGGTGTACTTGCGCTTGGGGGCGCCTAGCTCGAGCACACGCAGGGGCTTGGACTTGTGGGCCTCTCCGGCAACCTCCTTGCGCTTGGCCATGGGTGCAACTGACTGTGTATGTGGCTCGGCTGGGCACAAATACTATGGCCCGGTGTTCGCGAACACTGCGCTCAGTTCGTTCATGTCCAGGACCGTGTCAGACTACCACCGCCAGCGCATTGCGGCGCTCCAGCGCTGCGACGAGCAGGCACAGCACCTCTACGAGCACTTCTACCTCACCTTGGGCGCCGAGGACCAGGCACGCGAGCGCGAGGCAGTGAAGCGCCGCATCGCACGCTGCGAGCAAGACGGCAAGTTCGGCGAGTACTTCCAAGTCCAGTCGCGCTACAAGATGCGGGTGGACGACCTCGAGCGCACTCGGGCTCGGCTTGGTGTTGGCAAATAAAGCATTTATTGTGTACACTCACGGCTCAAATGGCCCTCGGCTCGCTTGCTCGGTGATCCAGAGCGGGAGTTTGCGGCGCTTCGGGGGAGGCTGCAGTCCTCGCTCGTAGTACTCGCAGTCCTCGGCGCTCGGCAGCGCGCACTCGTTGCGCTCGGGCTCGGGGGCCAAGAACACCTGGCAGAGCGACTCGTCTTCGCGGTCCGAGTCCTCAATGTCTGGCACAATGGTGCCGTCGCGCTGCATCAGCAAGCGACCTGCCCGGGCACGAGCGGCCTCGTTCAGCTCGCGTCGGCGTCCCGAGCCCTCGTCCAGGCACATGATCCGTGCGGCCTCGCAGTTCTTGCAGCCCGAAAGGGGGTCGCAGCGCTCGCTTGCACAGTTGAGCACCACGGTGGCATTGGGAAACTGCTCGGGGAACTGCTCGGGGTCCACTCGCCCGCTGGCAACCAAGGTGCTGAACTCGTGCAGTGACATGGAGAATTGCACTCGGGCGCTGGCAGGGAAGTGCTCGGCGTCCGGAGGCACCAGGTAGTCGCCGAGTCGCCCAAGCTGGGGCTGGACCGTGCCGGCTGCTCGGTTCGGCTGGAGCAAAGTCTTTGGGCCGCAAGGCCGTGGCAAGGCGAGTTGTACAGGATAGTCGCGGAAGTAGCGGAAGGCCTCGGGGTAGGCACGCTGGAACGAGAAGCCGGGCTCGCCGTACTTTGCTGGAGGCGGGGGCGGCAACTTCTCCTTGACAGTGACAATCGGGTCGGACACCGCGGTGGTGGAATTGGAGCGTTTGCGCTTGGTCAGGGCCTTGATCGTGCGTGGCATGCTGGTCGAGGAGGTGAAAAACACTGGGCACAGTGCCTTTTTATACTCGGTGCACCAGGATTTACGAACCAATGGCGCGCAGGAAGCCTGGGATTGGCGTCTATTTTGGGTGCTGAACAAAGCGCGGGGAAAGTTTTAACGGCCTTGTATGGTCCGTTAGGAGCAGTTATAACGGACCACACAATTTGTGTGTGACAAAACATCTTTTATTCTTAATTACAAGTAAAGAGGGATTTTGTCACAGATCGAAATCCAGCTGGACACCAAGTCTTTGCGCAGCAGCTCGGGTAAAGTACTGGCGAGCGCTACACCGGGCGCCAATGGCTTGGGCTGGCGTTGGGGGTGGTGTCCAGTCTGTTGTTGGCCAGCCATGAGTAACGAGCAAGAAGAAGAAGAGGCCGCTCGACCACAACCCTGTTTGATCAGGTCCACGATCTTGAAGGCGGTTTGCAAGTCGACCATGGAGGTCATGCGCCTCGACGAGGAGTACAAACGGATCGCAGTCAAGTACCCCGACGGCATCGTACTCGGCAGTGCCCCTGAAGACTTTGTCGCGATCGAGTTCATCAATGCACAGCTCGAGATGCACGCCAATTTCACCGGGCATCTCGCGGACATTGTGCGCAAACTCACGGAATAAACCACCTTGTCTTCAGTCTGTTGCTCGCCAGCCATGAGTAACGTTCCATATACCTGCTCCTAACACCACTTCTAATCAACTACTAACGGAGGTGAGACCTAACTTATTTTATACTTCTTATATATAAGTTAATATGTTTGAGATCTCACTTGGGCAAAGTCTTGTAAAAAGCAGCTGTTTTTATAAAAGCAACAAAACACTTAAGCATTCAACTGTTGCACACCCAAACGACGCGCAGTCTCGCGAGTCCAATAAGTACGACGAGGCAGGTCACGAGTGCGTTTGGCACGGTCATAAGCGCGCTTTTGGCTCGGAGGTTGGGGCACTTGCTTGGGGCGCAATGGCTCGACCAGCTCCTTCAACTTCTCAATCTCTATCTTCGGTGCAGCAAGCTCCTTCAACTTCTCAATCTCCATCTCCGGTGCAGCAGTGAGCTCTTGCAAGCGAGCAAGGTGGTCGTCGTCGATCACAAGCGAGTCTTGGCAGCCAGGCGTGGTCTCGTAGCCGGCATCTTCGAGGAGGAACTGGGCGTCGGTCGCTATACGGCCAAGGCGGTAGCAGGCCATCTTGAACATGGACAAGTTGTCAATGACGGACTGGTTGGCCGGCTTGGTGTTGTAGGCGAGTAGGTCGATGTTGGATGCGGCGTTCTCGAGTTCCTTCAGCACTTCCTCGGCTTGAACGAGTTCTGGCGTGACATCGCGAGCGTAGTTGCGGGCGCCGGGGCAGCTGTGGTAGCGGTCGTCAAAGTAGTGGGTCAACGAGGTGCGGGTGGCAGACGGTGCGAGTTTGCCGACTGTCTCGACCGCAACGACTTGCTGAGGGCCAGCTGCGGCCTCGAGTGCGCGCAGCACCGGCGTGAATTCCGGCACCTCCTCCTCTTGCATGCGGCGCAGGTCGGCCGCTAACAGCACGATGGCCTCCTTGCGACTGATACCATCGTCGGCGATATGGTAAACGGCCTGCTCAGTATAGTTGTTGACAAAGCTGCGAGTTCCGGCGTCCTCGAGAAGCTGGTGGAGGGTCTGGCGGGGAGCGGTGGGGGTGGTCATCTTGCTGGCGAGTGTGGCAGGCAGAGGTGCGGCGAGTGTGGCAAAGCAGGCTATTTATACTCTGAGCGGGCGAGTGTTCGCGAACGCGGGCGAGTTTTGGTTGGCGGCTATTTTTAGCTAGTCCCTAATCCCGCGCCAGCCTGCGAGAATTCCGCGCCAGGGCAAAGCGCGGGAAAACGAGTTTGCAAAACGAGTTACGAGTTACCAGACGAGTTACCAGTTACCAGTACGAGTTACGAGTTACCAGTACGAGTTACCCGTGGTTCGGCCTTGCGGGCTAAAGACTTTGCGATTTTTTCTTTTTCCTGGCCGTACCGTAACAAAAAGACTTGGCGATTTTTTCCTGATTTCCTGTGCATGCAGACACAGAAGCAAAAAGCAGACAAAGACTTTGTGATTTTTTTGTGTTTATAACGAAAAGTTGCACCGGCTAGCGGGCTGAAAATAACAAAGTCTTTTATAATTACAAATCCGTCTCAAAAAAAGCATAAAAGTCAAGCGCGGCCCTGAAGCCTTTGCTGCAAAGGACTTTGTTTTTCTCGTATGACTGGATTGCATCGCGATAGGTGTCAAGATCGCAATAATTTCTGTAAGGGTCGTCAAATGTGTATGTGATGTTTTTCACAACGTGGTAGGGAGAAAGATAAGCAGAAGAGGAAGCGCAGAGGTAGATTGCAATTTTTGGGTATTGCTCTCCACTGGCAACAGTTCCTGTAAGAAGTACTTCTTCACCGGTGGGAAGAGTTTCATGGATGCTGTGCTGAAGAAGAACAGAAAAGCGCATCTCGTTGTGGATTGAATTGTCAACGAAGAAAGGATGATATGCAGTTTCATCAGCAAGGATAGGGTGTGGAAGAGGACGAAATGAAAAAAGAGCAAATTCAGAAGAGTATTTGTCGTCGACATAGTGAACTTTTGCTTTTGCTCTATCAAGTTCTGTCCAAATGTTGGGAGTGATGCGCTCGTTGGTTTCAAAACTGAAACGATGAGGAGGAGTGTCAGAGAAAAAGAGAATTTTGTAGAGAAGCTCCACTGGAAGTGTATGAAGAAGTGTTTCTTCTGTTTTCATCTCTCTAATAATGCAAAGTAGGAAGACTTGCGGAGAAGAAAGTTGCATAATTTCAAAGTCTTTCTCGAACTGCATGGTGAAGAGAGGAAGTGGTAGGGTTTGGCTGGCAGGAAGGAGAATGAAAAAGACGCCAAAAAAATGGCGCGCGGCGCTATTTATACTCGGGCGTTCCCGGGTCCCAGCTTAAAGTTTTTTTTGCGGACAGGCCTTGCGGACTAGCCGGGCTATTTTGGGTGCGGCCCAGCGGACTAAAGACTTTGTGAAAAAGCTCGTCCATGTCGATGACTCGTTCAAGGTCATGTGCACAGAGATCAGATGGGTATTTGAACCGGCCAACCGGAGCGAAGGGGCGCGTCGGTTCGTGGATGTGCATTTACTAGGGTTAGTAACTGCTCGGAGCCAATCGGAGAGCAGAGATTCAAACAACGGATCGGCAGATGGGACGTGGATCCATCTCGGATATCCGCCAAGCCATCCGAAA
>OFQZ01000163.1_pt1 | contig 26395 bp, 38 predicted proteins | sample 1543011 | NCBI WGS metagenome assembly OFQZ01 (sample SAMN07774216, study PRJEB24372) | wastewater metagenome | isolation source: Exp Tend NO 0WW | collected 2016-02 | reverse complement strand
GAAGCAATGAAGGTCGGGCTGTGCGACGAGATAATTGAGGAAAACGCTGTGATCTCGGCTGCTGCGAGGGCTCAGATCTTGGCGAAGGTCAAGAGGCCGCTAAGGGCCGAAAGGAAACCCATGGAAGAGTACGCGAGCATGGACAAAAAAGCGCTCCGCGCGGCTTACAAGAACGAAGCCGACGAGAGCAAGAAATCCGCAATTGCAAAGGCGCTGGCGGAAAAGGAAGACACCACCACGGGAGAGCACAAGATGCAGGACCGGGTGAATGCTGAAGCCGACAAGGACCCGGCGGTCAAGGCGCTGGTTGCGCAGCTGGCCGGCGAGCGAAAGGCGGCAATGGACGCGCAAGCGAAACTTGACGAGGTCGCTGGTCGTCTCGCGAAGATTGAGCAGGAGCGCGACGTTGCGGCGTTCGTTGCGGAATCCCGCGACGTGTACGCGGACGATGAAGCGCGTGCTCAGTATCAGGCGCTTGGTGGTTCCGTGGCACGCGCCATGGTTGCAGAACTGCGAAAGAAAGGGGTCTCCATGGCGTCCATGTTTCGCGGGGGCAATCCACCGGGCAAATCACCGATCGGCTCGACCAATGTGTCAAGCGACGGGCTGACCATGTATCAGGGCATGGCGTATCGCGACATCGATATCGCTGCGCGTGCATCGCAGATTCGCGCGGAGCTTCGCGCCAAAGACACCGCTTCCAGCAACGCCGACATTGCCACGCGGGCGCTGAAGATGGCGCTCGCTGAGAAGGGACGCTAAACCATGTCCACCAATTACCCCAGCGCCGTGCAAGTGTGCGGCATTCAGGCTGCGCAGACCTTGCTTGGGCGCGGGTTTCTTCCGGCGTCGACCGCGACCCTTGCAAAGTTTCGCGTTGTCGTCGCGGCAAGCTCAAGCGATGACAAACTCGTCACCAACCCGGCAAACGCCACTGCGCTGAACGGCGGCAAAAACTTCGTCGGAATCTACACCGGAGACCGCACGGCGGACGCAACCGGACAGGATGCGAGCGGCATTGAGATTCAGGTGTCTGGCGTTGCCCGGTGTTCGCTGAAGACCAACACCGCCTGCGTCAAGGGAGACGAAGCCGGCTACGACCCTGCCGACGATGGCCTGATTCAGCCCATCACCGCCAGCAATCGGGGCAAACTGGTCCCCATTGGCCGCTTTGATCAATCAAAAGCGTCAAGTTCCGACGTGCAAAGCGTTGGCGTTGTGCTGCTGGTTCCGGGGCGTGGCGCTGGTGTGGGAGCGCTGTCGGTCGCAATCGCAGACGGCACTGCTCTAACCAACTCCGTGGCGGAAACCACCCTCGGAAGCATGACGATTCCGGCAGGCTTTGTGCAACAGGTGGGACAGACGTTCGACATCATGGCGCGGGTCGATGTGACCAGCGGCAACGCAACGGATACGCTGATCCTAAAAGCGTACATTGGTTCAACGCTGATTGGTTCGACAGCAGCGGTAGACGTGACCAATGGCGGCGGCGACATTGGCATCATGCAGCTAGATGGCGTGGTGCGCGTCGTCGGTGCGGCTGGCAAGTTCTACGTGGGCGGAGTCGCAGGCCTTGGCGTTCCGGCAACTGCAACGATGTCTCCAACCGGCACCGTTGGCGAGGCAACCGTCGATTGGACGGCGGCACAGACGATTTCAATCAAAGGCACATGGAGCGTGGCCAGCGCCTCCAACAGCTGCAAACTGACCATGCTCACGGTCAAGGCGGGTTTCTAACATGAGCCAACTGAGTTCTGTTCTTCACGTAAACGTCCCACTGTCGGATCTGGCGGTTGCTTACCGTCAGGACATGAAGCAATTCCTGTGGGACACGCTGCTGCCAATCAAGGTCACCGAGAAGCGGTCAAACCTGATCCGGGGCGTCAACAAAGCAAACCTGCTGCGCCGTCACGAGATGCGCGTAGGCAACCGTGGTGATTCGGTGCCTCGTGTCCGTTTCAAGATGGACGCGAATCAGTCGTACAACTGCACCGATATTGCGGTCGAAGTTATGAACGACAACCGCGAGGAGGACGAAGCTGACGACATCGTGCAGTACGTTCCTGAGAACCTGTATCACCTGACCCAGGCGCTACAGATTGGAATGGAATACTACGTGATCAAGGATGTTCTGCGAAACTCCTCGATCATCACCAACTACGAGGATCTGTCAGGAACCTCGCGGCAGTACGACAACAAAGGAAGTCCCGACAGCGACCCGATTCCTCACTGGCGCCAGATCTGCACGAAGATTGCCCTGGCGACGGGCGGACAGAAGGTCAAGAAGATCGTGCTGGCCAGGCTCACCTGGCAGAAGATCCAAGAGAATCTCAACTCTCTTGCTCTCGGTCGCCTGGAGTCGTACGACAGCGCCTACCCGCTCGAGCGCAACATTGAAAACCTGATCGGCGCAGAGCCCGGCGCCATCACCATCTCGGACGCGACCTACAACAAGGCGACCGAGGATGATGGCACTCCGGCCTACCGAACCTTCATCGGTCCTGACGTGCTGTTCCTGCACACTGAGCCGCCGGCCACCCGGTCGTACGGTCTGGGCTACGTGTTTGCGTTTGCCGGTGGCAGCACTGGTCAGATCTCTCAGATGCCGGACGGAATGCGCGCGCCGTTCGCGGTCATGTCCTTTCCCGATTTCGGGCAAGAGACGTTGACCGGCGGCACCAAGATGCGTATCGTCGGCGGCGTCGATGCCAACATTCTCAACACGGATGCTGGCTACCTGATCAAGAACGCCGTCAACGGAAGCGACACCGCCAGCTACTCCGACTGGCTCAAGGACTAATCGCATGCAAGCTCGGCAGATTCAGAACACTCCAGAGCGTCCCTATGGGCAGGGGCACGTTTCGGACATCTCGCAAGAGGAGTACGACAAGCGTCCCGGGGCTTTTCGGTGGATTGCAGACGAAGTGGCTGCCGAGCTTGCAGAGCGCGAGAAGTCAGCGAAGGCGGAGCGCGAGCGGCAGGATCGAGCAAATGCAGAGGCGCGGCAAGCGCTACGTCATGACCTGGCGGAGCGCATCAAAAGCGCACGGGCAAATGCTCGCAACCTGGGTCTGAAACGTGACGAGATCAGCAAGCAGATCAAGGCGCTCGAAGACCTGGCGGAGGATCTGCAAAAGCTCCTTGACGGGCTAAGCGAGCATCCTGTGCAGCTTGCGCCAAAGCCAGCGGAGCCTCCACAGCCGGACGAGTCACCACGGCCAGCGATTGACCTGCGCAGCGGCCAGGTAAGGAAGATTCGTGGCTAACCCAAACTTCCTGGTAGATGCAGACCTCTGGCGGCGTATGGGTGGGCAAGACAAGCTCACTCAGCTTATCGACCCAGAGCGCACGGGCGTATGGGATGCCGTCACGGCGGAGACTGCGCGGCAAGATGCGTGCAATCAGATCTTGGCGAGCGCCGGCATACATGCAGAGCACGTGGTGGACGTGACGGAGTTTCGTGACAAGTTCCCGCATTTAGTGACGGTCGCTGCGCAGCTTGCGATCGTGCTTCTGTGGCAGTACGGCAGCAGTGGTCAGGCGATGCCCGATGGCGTGGCTGCAATGGCTGCTTTTGTGTCTGCGGAGCGCGAGCAGATCGTACAGAAGCGGCTGAAACAGGGCACGCCGGAGTTCAACCCGCAGAGTGCGCAGCGTATTGTCGGCGCGATTGATTTGGACCCGGATCGCAACCGGATGACCCTTGGAAGCTGGAAACGGGGCGGCTTTTGCTGACATTTGAGTTTGAGATCAACGGAGCCAAGCGCGAACTGAGCGTATTGGCTGCCAAGCTCTCGGACTTGCAGCCTGTGCTCAAAGCGTTTTCGGGCTACATGCGGCATGAAATCCAGCAGGTTTTTGACTCCGAAGGTGGTGGGCAGTGGGCGCCGCGTAAGGAGTCCTCCCAGCAGGCCTACGGCCGCTCGATTGAGAGCAGAATCGCCAGAGTAGAGCAGAACAAATACCGCGGGCTAGGGAGTCGTTTGCAGGCAGAGAAGCGGCGCGCAATCAAGACGGCTGCAAAGCCAGCCAAGACAGATAAGCAAGCCGAGCGACGCGAGCGAGCGATTGCCCGAAAGGAAGCGCAGATCGCGGAAGTGCAGAGACTTTCAGCCGGCGGAGCGCTTCAGCCCAAGGGTCAAGCGGGACTGTACAAGCGCGTCGAGCGTCGGATTGTGCAGGCTGATAAGAAGATCCGCGACATTCAAGAGGGCAAGGCACTGGGGCGGATTGCATCTAGTTGCACGGTTGAATATGACGCAAAAAATTGGAGCATGCGCAGCGTCATTCTGTGGGCCGGTGTTCACAACGAAGGAGGGCGCGCGGGTCGAGGGTCGGTGATACCAAAGCGCACTTTTTTAGAGTGGACAAACGAGCGCGTAGACAAGTTTGCAGAGTTGTCGCTTGACTACCTAGTCGGCAGGGCTGCCAAGAGGTCACTGAGTGCCTAAAGCGCTCGACATACGCACTGCCACAACCGACGTACAGGACGCGATCGTACGGGCGCTAGAGCTTGCCTATCTGCGCAGGTATCCCGAAGCGGCAGATCTAACGGCGCTTGCTCTGGTGGACAGCGAGAAGCTACCAGACAGAGCGCTGGTGTATGTCCAGTCCGAAGGCGTGGTTTACCGACTGAGCAAAGCGAGCACGCTGTCAGTCGCACTACCGGACATTGTGCCAGCTGCGGGAAATGGTCGATGGATACGGCAGACTTCGACCATGACGATGGGGCCGAACTACTTTGCGCCCATTTACCGAGTGCGCTACGGAGTGGTCAACGCAGTCGAGGCGTTTCAAGGAGACATGTCTGAGTTTCTGGACCGTCTCATGGGGCAGCGACCGGCGTTTGGCGTCGAGGTGATTGAGGATGATTTGCAGCTGCGCGCGCAGCGGCAGGGATCAATCTATGATGCCAAGTGGAAAGTCATCATCCACGCGACGACGTTTAACTATCGGCACGGCTCCGATGCTCTGTATGGATCGGACGTTGCAGATGATAGCGGCATCGCGTCAGAGCGCGGAATCTACCGGCTCATGGGCGATGCGCGGTATCTGCTGGCAGGAACAGATCTAGGGCTTGGACTGTGCATCAAGTTTGCCTCGATTGACGGCAACGGGCGCCTAGTCGAAAAGCAGCTAGGGCAGCGGTACTTTCGCGGCGAGATTGATTTGACCGTGCATGGTACGGTTCAAATTCTCGACGAAGATTTGCTCCCGGCATGGTCCGCAAACATCGAGCGATTTGACACAGGCACGCCAGACGGCAGACCATTCGACAGGGCAAACTTTGTCGCGCAGGGAATGCGAATCACTCCGCAGCCTGGACTGATGGGAGTGCCAGCAGCCGGTGTGGTGTACATGGAAAGCCAGCCGATCAGCGTGTCCCCTGGTCTGCATACGTTCGCTGCCAACCGCGACACGTACCGCGATCTGTTTCCGTCTGGGCTGCTGGTGTACACAGACACCGAGGTAGGCGCCCAGCCTCCTACGCAGCCAGCGGGAAGTTTACGAATCGGTGTCACACGCACCGACGCAAGCAATATCATCGGCGACACGCTGCTCTGTAGCTATCGCCTAACGTCCGCCCCTGTCACGGGCGACCCATTCACAGCAGAGGGTGGCACATGATCCTGTTTGACCAGCAACGCGAGCCAGAACTAGGCGAGCGAGTCCACGTTAAGCCGACCAACCCAGCCGTCAAGATTCAGCGCGGCGACGGTCAGTATGGAAAGTTCATCGCTGACGATGGCGACGTGCTCCCGTTTGACAATTTCATCCGGGCGCGCTGGCTTGAAGGCAGCGTGATGATTTCTAGCATCGAGGGCGCACCGTGATTACCAATCCAGATCTTCCCATCAGCGTGCAGCTTCCCGGCGTGTTTGTGTACTTGTCGCTCATCGGAGCGGCACCGACACAAGCACCGCTGCGGGTGCTGTTTCTCAGTTACAAGACCAGCGCGGGAACTGCGGCATCCGGCACCCTATTCCGTGCTTTGTCCGAAGATGACGTGATCACCAAGTGTGGCACGGGCTCCGGGCTGCATCGCTACTTTCGTGCATTCGCCGCGCAAGGTGGCGCAAACGTCGGCGCAGAGACTTGGTTTATGCCGGTGTCCGCACCGTCGGGCACTGCTCAGACCAAGTTCATCAAGGTGCTTGAGGCTCCGACCGGCGCGGTAGTTGGTTCTACTGGCACCGCTGCGGCTGCGGCTGGTTTTTGGTCTGTGTGGATTGCCGGAAAGCAGTACGACAGCACCATTGCCAATGGAGCGACCTACGCGACAATTATGCAGGACATGGTCACGCAGATTCAGGCGGATCAGGACTTCTTGCCCTGCACTGCGGCATACTCCGGCGGGCAAATCGTGCTTACCTCGCGGGTCGCAGCGCTTGCCGGTCAGGACTTTTCGGTGGCTGTGCGATTTTCGTCTACTGCGATGTTGCTCGCGGCATCGTGCGGCACTTTGACCGTCTCCGGCGCATCGAGCGGCGCTGGTGTGATCACCGTGCGCAACTATCAGGACTGGTCGGCTTCGGCTACCATTGCCAACCTCGACGCGGCCACCGTGACGAGCGCGGCAATCACGGCTGCAATCAACGCCAGCAACGCCACCGTTCTGAAGGCCGCAGAGCCAACCGTCACAACTGGAGCGGTGACGCTGTACTACGTCGAGGATCGTCCGCTCAACTTCCTGGGCGCAGAGATTACCAGCACGATCACGCAGACCATTTCCGGCGCGTTTGGCACTGCGGCGACCGGGCTGCCATCCTCTGCGAGTCCATCGCTTGCAACCGTGCTCACCAACCTTGCAGCGGCGCAAGTCATGCGACTGTGGGTCACGGATTTCACCGGACAGGCAGCAAACGTCACAACCGCAGGAATGACCCAACTCGGCTCGATTACGGACTACACCGTGATGGGCGCGCTCGCCAGTCACTTGATTCAGCAAAACGGTGGCGGCATGGGCCAAAACAAGGGCCAGGTGCTTGTGTGGGGACACACAGGAGGCCTTGCTTACTTCGGGGCAGTCCACACCGGGACCAGTCCCAATCTCACCACTACGCCGCTTACGTTTCCAACTTGGTCACGGTCCAACCCCATGCCAGCGGGCGATCTTGCAGCTCGGGCTGCGGCGATCGTGGCCAAAAACATCAGTTATCCGCCGTTCAACTACGCCAATCAGGTCTTTGTTACCGATCAGCGCACCCCGTGGCTACTGCCGCACGCCTCGGTGCGACCGACGGACAGCGACACAAACGCTTGCATGGTTTCGTACTATGGCGCGCCGCTGCGCACCAATGACAGCGGGCAGCTGACGGTTGTGTCGGGGCGGACCTCTGCCAAGCCATCGGCAAGCATCGATAAAGGATATGCGTTCTGGGGCTTTATCCTCACCGACCTTGCCGTCCGCGACCGGCTGCTGGTCAGCATGGCGCAGGTAATTGCAGGTAAAAGCCTCAAAGCCTACGGCGAGGCTCACACCGAGTTTGTCACCACGACCGACGCGCTCAAGGCAGCCGTGGGAGCCGAGATGTTCGCGATGGATGCCCTCGACTGGTTTGATGGTGCCAACGGCATTGTGGACGCGCTGCAGGTCGAGCGCAACCCACAGCAGCCGGCGCGCGTAGATGTCAAGATGCCGAAACGATACCCGATGCCGCTTGAGCAGCTTAGCGTCGTCGCCCAACTTGCGAGCTAACCACCATGGCACAAGGACTACCTACCAGCCTTGCTGGTCAAATCGTTCACTCGATCAACTTTGTCGAATGCGTAACGGCTGTGCGCATGGAAGTTTCATCGGATAAGCCCTTACAAGCGCGGTTCGGCTTTCGAGGTGGCATCGGCATCGCAGAGGGTCAAGCTCCGTTCATGGTAAATTTGACGTTCGCGACGACAGCCGAAAAGGACCAGTTTGAGTTGCTTGCATTGCAACAGCAGCAACTAAACCAAAAGGGTTTCAACTGGGATTTTTGGCAGGGAGCAAAGGGTCTGTCATCGCATTGGGTATGCCGAGAGTGTAAGATCGGTCGCTGGGCTATGACCAACGATCCACAGACCGGCATTACCGACCAGACAATAAGCTTTATCTCGATCCAGGCCGAACAACTTCAGTAACACAGATCGGCTGCCCGTCGCCCCATCCGGCGGGGGTGGCGGACATGACGACGGACAGCCGGTATCACGAGCAGGGGACCACAGATGCAACTTGGACAGATTCTCAGCGATAACAGCGCAGTGGCGTGCGTCGGCGAGCCCGTCACGTTCTGGCTCAACGTCCGCGACAGTAGCAACCGCATTCTGAAGCAAAAGGTGACGGCGCTGCTTATGCCAGTATCGGAGCCTGAAAAGGTCGATGCGTATCGGCAGGCGGAACAGTACCTGCGCACTAAACCCGACTGGCAGGAACAAAACGGCAAGCTTTCGCCGATTCCGTCCTACGTTGTGACCGAGGAGGTGGATATCCGCTTTCTGTTTGCCGCGCTGCGGGATGCCGATGACCCAGGTCGCCCGCTTGTCGAGGTCGCCAACTATGAGCGGTTTCGCCAGGGGCTGGTCGAAAGTACGATTACGGCGCTGCATCGCGAATACAAAGCGTTCATGGAACGCGAGTATCCCGAGGTGGTCAGCGCTACCCAGATGGCAAAGCTGAAAGAGCAAGCCGCGGGAAAATGAGAAGCCGTCCGTGGCTGATAGCTAAGGTGCTGCATTCCACGCCGCAGGAATGGTTTGGAAAGCCATTGCGTCAGGTACCGGACGCTGATATGGCGCGGTGGTTTGCAGTCCACGCGGCGGCGCGAGAATTGAGCAAGTAAGTGGAGCGCGAAGCGATAATCCGACTTATAGCCGAGGGTGTCAACCGGGCGGTATCTGACCTGAAAAAGGCAGAAAACGCGGTGGGCAGCGTCGGAAGCAAGGGCTCTATGGCTAGCAGCGCCTTGCAGGAAATCGGGCGGGTGGCGTTTCGCGTGGCGTCGGACGTGTCGCGGGCGTTCAACGATGTTAAGCCGATTGACTTCGGACGGGCTGGCGACTCGGCACGCAACTTTTCCGATCGCGTGGCACAGTATGCGCAGCGGTTCGGCGCCGATGCCGGCTCGATGCGCGCCAAGTTTATGGGCGTTGGTGAGCAGATCGGCGTGTCCTCCGAGCGCGTTGCGGGCTTTACGCGGCGGCTGTCAGAGATGACGGCTACCGACGCAAGCGGCGCGGTCAAGGAACTTGGCAACTACGCCAACGAAACCGGGCGCGACCTCGAAGAAGTGGGAGAAGTCGGCGCGACGCTGATCAATAAGCTTGGCGTGCCCGTCGATAAAGTCGGCGACTCGCTACAGCGCCTGAAGGACATCGCGCAGGACTTTTCAACCGTGGGCGGCAGTCTGGCTCTAGAGCGGTCGCTTATGCGCGTGGCGCCAATGCTGGCGCGTCTTGGCGGCACGTTTGGACAAAAGGCTGGGCTAGTAGCAGAACTAGGCAAGGGTCAGGCGCCAGAGGTTGCAGCTGAGACAACGCAAGCGGTCACAGGATATCTGGCACATCTTGACCCAATTCAGGCCACTCGCAAACTCCGCCAACTGACGCGAAACCCAAACTACCGCCCCATAGAGCAAGACGAACAAGGGCGGTTCGTTTGGAAACCCGAAGCAATTGCCACGCTGCAAAAGCACTTCCGGCGAATCCCCAAATCGGCGCTGTATCAGGCGTTTGGACGCTCAATTGAAGGCGTGCAAGCTGCTGAGGCGTTTATCGATGCTGATCTAGGCGAGGCAGCCCAGGCAGGCTCCAGTGCGCCTAGTGCAGCAAAGCCAACCGAGGGCGAACGGCAGCGCCTAAAACGCGCGCAGACCGATGTAGAGCGCGCCAACGTCGAAATCAAAGTCGGCGAAAAGGTTGTCGAGCAGCAGGCAAAGAGAAACGAGATTTATAAGGGGCACCGCAAAATCCAAGCGGCAGTAGACACGGTAAAAAGCTACATCCCGTCGAAGGCAGCCGGAGTGGTAGACATTGCAGAAGCAGCGGCCGTCGAGGATGTCACGAACTACCAAAAATGGAAGGACCAGCCCGTTACCTCAAAAGTTGGCGCTGGTTCTGCCAAAGGTGCTGCTGCGCCTGCAACCGTTGAAATTGGTCCAGCGTCCATTGCAAACCTAGCCAGGGCGATTGCTAAGTCGCCGATTATCGCCAAACCAAACAAGAGCACCGCAGCCCAGGCAGTAGAAGACAGCAAGGCCAAAAACCGTAGCGGAGCAAACTTCTAATGCCCGGTCTGAGCGAATACGCGCAACTGACGTACACGCCAAACGGGCAGCAAGCGCTGCTACTGGGCGACACAGTCGAACGCCTTGACCATGACCACAGCGAGCGCTTGGCGCAGTTTGAGTATCTAAAGCGCGACGGTGCCGAGCAAGAGCCGATGGGCGCGAATGCTTCTCGACTCAGTTACAAAATCGTGCTCATGGGTGAAGCTCCGCTTACGTCTGGCGGGGCTCCGATGTCTGCCGGCGCGCGCTATCAAGCGCTAGTCACTGCGCAGCGGTCCCAACCGCGCGGGCTGCTAGTAGACCCACGGCTAGGACGATGGCAGGTTGGTTGGCGGTCTATTCGTGCGTCCGAGGAGCCTAGCCGGGCAGTCGATTGCATCGAGGCAACGCTAGAGTTTGTCGAAGACCAGATTGATCAGGCGTTAGCGATTGAGACGCAGCCCACGCCACAACAGCGCGCCAATCAAGCCGTTTCGGCATACTCGATTGTGGTCGCTGCCTCGGTCGCGGGGTTTGGGTCAAGCGCTTCCCCCGCAATGCGGGCGGTATCGATAGCGGCGCAAGATCTGGGACGAGTGACGGCGGCTTTTGTCAATGCGGCGCTGCTATCGGTGCAAAACCAGGGTGTAGACCCTGCGCTGCGAGCGCAACTTGATAACATCCGGACGGCGCGAGAGGCGTATTTTGCGGCGCTCGACGACTCGATAGCGTACAGCCTAGACAATCCGGTAAGCCTTGTGCCGCTGCGGCACGGCGCATACATGACCGAGACGGCGGCGATTGAACTGCTCAATGCGATTGACAACCTCAAACCGCAAAGTTTCGAGTTTGTTACACCGTCGGAAATGACTTTGCTGTCTGTGCTTGTGCAAGTGTACGGCAGCGATGCGCAGTCGCACCGCGAGGAAGCCGAGCGCTTAAATCCGTTCTTGGGGCCGCTTAGGATACCGCCCGGAACGTCAATCAAACTGGTATCGCCAACGCCACGCCAATGAACAGCAGCCAGCGAGAAGACCCAAGCACCGAAGCCGTGATTGAGGTCACAGACTCCCCGCAAACAAGCTACGGCGGCACGTCCGCATCCTCTGCGGTGCTTGGTCAGTCTGCGGTGGATTCAGTGTCGCGGGCGTTGCAAACGGGATATTCATCTACGGATACAAGCTCGACGACTATCGTTAACACGGTGCAGTTTTCGTACTCGTCGGACGTGACGCAACTCGGCGATCCGTTCTCGGTAATCATCCCGGACCCCCGAGGGCGCTACCGAGACAAGTTTAAGCGCGGGCAGACGGTCAAGCTTAGTCTGCGTAATCCCAACGTGGACGGCGGTGCGCTGACTCTAAAGGCGCTGGGAATCATCACCAACCGCGTGAGGTCAAGCGGACCCAGCGGCACGCGCCTAGAGCTGACCTGTGCGGATCTGGGGTGGCACCTGCTCAACTGCGATGCGCCGCCCTGGTTCAACCTGCAAGAGATCAACTACCCGTTTAAGGAAAGCACGGACGGATACTCGCCACCTCGCAATCAAGCGCAGCCGACGTGGGACAAACTGCTAAAAGACCCGAACTGGATTCATCCGAGCTGGGGCATCCGTGGCTACCGAGAGTCAAACGAGTTCAACCGGCTGCTGAAACAGCGACTTAACCAAGGGCGCGCACAAGCTGTGTTTGATTTGCAATTAGCCCTTGGCACGCTGACCTATATCCAGGTTGAGCCCGGTGACAAAATCGCGGATCACTTGGCGGTATATGCCCGGCGCAATAACTGCCTTCTAAACGTGTCCTGCGATGGATACCTTCAGATTTGGCGACCGGACTACACTCGGGAGGCGCTGTTCTCTATCGAATATCACGACTTTGCCGAGTTTGAGCGCAACAAAAACAGCGTGCTGGATTGTCAGATCAGCGATAGCATTGATTCGCTTTATACAGAGGTGAACTGCATTTGGGAACAGGTCGGCGGCGATCTCACGCCAGACCCGTCGAATCAGAACTTTGGGAAAGGCATCGGCTCGTTTGTCAATGAGTACGCCTTGCCGTTCTTCCGTCGTCATGCGTTTTCAGACGGCGACCTGTACAACCAGAAAGACGGCAACGCTCAGGCTCTCTGGCGGTACAACAAAGGCGTTTTCGACTCCTTCCAGATTGTCTACACCGTTAAGGGGCACTGGCAGAAAATCGCCGGACAGCAGCGTGCGTACTGGTGGGAATCTGACCAGATGTGCTCGGTCAATGACACAGTGAACGGCATACACGGCAACTTCTATGTCGCGTCGGTGCGCTGTGACCGCGACGAGCGCGGGGATCTGACTGTGGTGACGCTGCGCAAGCCGTGCCTGCAGGCGAACTTTGGCGAGTACAAGCAGCCCAATATTGACGTGGGCAGCATCGTGGACAAAAACAAGACCACGAAAACCGCGCAGCATGTCAAGGTGACGCCATGAGCGCGGAACGCTTCCAGGTGCTGCAATGGGCATCCCGGCTGATCAAAATGTCCACCTTGGCAAAGTGGGGACAAAAGTGGGGCATTGCCTACGCGGACCCGTGCGCGAGCGACCCAAACCTAGGGCACAACCCGGCGCCGCAGCAGGTCCGGATGTATCAGTGGCAGGGCTTTCGCGTCCGTCCAAAGCTCGCAGGCACGCAAGGTGTGGTGCTTGCGCCACGGGCCGGCGGAAGTAATGCCGTCATGGTGGCATGCGACGATCTCACCACGGGACCGCAGCCAGCCGACGAACTAGAGCCCGTGATCTACGATGCCGCCGGCTCGACAATCACGTTTGACAAGTCGGGCAGCGTCGAAATCAAGACAGCCGGCGGGGCAACAGCGCTGCTCGACGCCGACGGCTCAATTTGGCTGGTGCCCAAGGCAGGGCAGAACGTCAAAGCCGGCGCTTTCACTAACGCCCAACTTGACAATATTGTCACACGTACAGAGTTGCAATTGGCGCTAGACCTGATTGCTGGTCACATCCACCCGGTTAGCGGAGCCAGTACGGGCGCGAGTCCGACCCTGGCCCCGCCAGCGCTTGACATCAGCGGCAGCCCAAACTGCTACGCCAAGAGGCCCTAATGTTTCAGCAGCAGGGGATTGACATCGAACTAGAGCGCAATCCGGCGACGGGAAAGTATGACGCAAAGGTGTCGAGCAGCGGACCAAACAAGGGAAACCCGGTGTTTTCGGATACGCGCTCGCATGCGGTGCTGACCACGCTGGTCAGTCGCAAGCGAGGACAAAGACCGGGGGACCAAGTGCAGGCGGGCGGATACTACGGCGACTCCCAGAATCGGCGCGGTACGCTGCTGTGGACCGTGACGCAGGACCGCAGTGCTACAGGCTCTCAGCTTGTCGCCTATGCCGAGGACGGCGGTCAGCAGCTAATCGAGCTGCGCATGATCTCAAGTTTCACGGCGAAGGCGCTTAACCTTGGTCCAGCAAAATGGCGTCTTGATTGCGCCTGGACACTTCCGGACGGCAGCAGAGGAGCGGTTGATTTATGACCGTCTACACCGAGGACGAAATTACGGCGGCGGCGCTGGCGTACTTCCGAATCACGTTTCAGAACAGCGCAAAGCCGATTGACCTTACCGACCGTGGTTTCTGTGGGCTTCTAGCGCGGGCGTTTGCGCGGTTCTTCGTCCTGGCGCAGAGTCAGATCCTGCAGGCGAACAACGACGCGATCCCTGCCTATCAGCAGGACGCAGACGGCAACTTACGCAGCAAGACCAGCCGAGCAGCACTAGAGCAGTGGGCCTTTGTGTTTGGTCTGCCGTCAGACGTGGCAGGAATTTACGGATCACGAGGACCAACCATCAGCACGGGCGGCGTTGGTATCCCGACCGCCTCGCTGCCAGCGGTTCTGATTGCGGCTGGCACGCAGGCGCGAGACAGCACTGGCGCTATTGTCGTCGAGACCACGGCGAACGTCACCACCGATGGTCCGCCCAACACGCAACCCGTCCAGTTTGTCAGTGTCACCAAGGGCACCCAGGCGAATCTGTCCGTAGGTACGGTCCTCACCTGGCTTACCCCTCCGGTTGGCATCGGGACCACGGTCACGCTCACTCAGCCACTTACAAAAGCGCTCGACCGCGAGACTGACCTAGAGCTACTGCAAAGGCTGCTGCGCCGCATTCAGAGCCCACAGCGCGGGGGCACTGCGGCAGACTACAGGTTTTGGGCAGAGTCGGCCTATAACGTCGTTACGGGCGAGGCGCTTGGCGTCTTTCGTGCGTGGGTCTACCCACTGCGAGAGGGTCTGGGTACGGTGGACGTTGTGGCGACGCTTGACGGCACCGGAACAGCACGCAAGCCAGGAACTAGCCTGACAACGGCGCTGCAGGACTATCTGGACACGGTGCGGCCCGTGACTGCGGTTTGCACCGCGTACGCTCCCGAAATGGCTGCCGGTCGAGCCGTGCAAGTCCGCGTGCGTGCGCAGCCTTCGCCGAGTAAAAACGGAACTTACCTGTACGATTGGGACGATCTCGGGACGTTTACGACGATCACGGCGCACACTGCAAACACAATCACGATGGCAGCGATCCCGCCCAATCTGGCGGCGGCTTTCGCAGCGGGTAGGCTTCCTCGAGTTCAAATCATTATTTCGACAGCTGGCGCAAGTGCGTTGCCTTGGGTTGCGCGGGTGACAAACATCGGCGGCGCAACCCTCACGCTCGACCGATCATTTACTGTCGCGCCAACCGACGCGGTAGATTATTTCTGGGCGGGATCTGCGATCGTCGAGCCCATCGCGCAACGCATTCTGGATTACGTCGATAGTCTAGGACCGTCTCGTGACTCAGGAACGGCAGACACAAACGACGCATGGGAGGACGTGCTGCGCCTAGAGCGCGTTGTGGATGTTGTAATGGAATCGCGAGATACAGACGGCACGCGGCTTGTGCAGAGCATGCAGCCCTATGCGACTGCGGTGCAAACCGCAATCGCTGGCGGTGCTTTTGCTGCGGTGAATCGACAGCCTCGCGACATTCGCGCAGGCGTCGGTCCGGAATTGCTGTATCTGCGTTCGGGCGGCATTGAGGTCGTACAGTGACGCAAGCCGACGTAAAACGGCTGTTGATCTCGCTGTTTCCCGATGGCAGCGCGGATCTCTATGCGCTCGACAACACGGACCTTATCGGCGGCTGGATCAATTCGCTAGCCGGAGCGCTCAAGGATTGCGGCGCCGACCGACTTGAGGCGCTGATCCGAGAACTAAATCCGGCCACGATATCCGAAAACATCGCGGCATGGGAGGCAGCAACAGGCCTATCACAAACGCCAATCGCGCTGTATGGCAGCACGGAGCAGCGTAAAAACGCCGTTCTTACGGTTCTCAGAATGCGCGGCTCGTTTTCGCTCGATGACATACGAGCGATTTTGCAACCGTACTTTTTGTATGCCGACCCGACACAGATTGAGATTTTAGAGCCAAACCGCACGGCGCAGAGAACAGCGCACACTTACGCGGGAGTTGCACTTGGCCCAGCGCCGGCTGTGTTTGGATCGGTATCCGTCGCAGATGACCCGCGTGTATCTCCAGCGGGAGCAACGCTGTATTTCACGATTTCAACCACGCGCCTGGATGGCCTGACAGTCACCATCAGCGGACCCGGCGGCAATGTAGGGCAGCGCGTACCGGGCTTTTTTGACACAGAGCAAACCATTATCGTCAATCAGGCGTACAAGGTCAACTTTCCCGAGTTTGCAGGGAAAGCCATTCGCGGGACGTGGCGGGTAGAATTTTTCAACTCTGCTCTCGTAAATGTGACAATCTCGGCGTGGGCTTTGTTTGTCGAGGGGCTGGGCATGAATTATACCGGAACGCCGCCTGCGCCAATTGGACAAGGGCTTGGTGCGGCGCTGTTTCAGTTTGTGGCGGTCGCGGACCCGGCGAAGTTGGGCACCGGGTACGACTTAGACGGCGCGGCGCGGGCACTGACGCGGTGGAAGCCGGCGCACACGCAGGGCGGCATCACGATCCTGAGCGATGCCCTTGGCACCGTCTGCGCGATTCCAGACACAATAAACGCTATTCCCGACAACGCGATCCCCTGCTAGGGTGACACCATGGCTTGGCCAAATACACCACTCACAACCTACGTTGCCGGAAATCCGCCCGCTATCAAAGCGGCGGACCTGAATTCGATGCAGGATGCCACGAATCAGACCATCAACGGCACATACAGCGTGAACTCGTTAACCGCCGACGGAACAGGCGGCGCGGTGGTTGCTCCGGTGGCAGGGACTACAAAGGTTTCGGCTGCTCTAACCGAAACGGCATTGCCAGGAACATCTCGCAGCCCTGGTCTTGACTGCAAGGGCACGCGGCTTTGGGGGTGGATTAATTTCACAGGGGCCGGAGTCGCAAAACGACACTACAACGGCAAAACCTTCGTCCGCAACGCCGTCGGTGATTACACCGTCGAGTTTTACGGCGCTCCCGCAGACCCAGACTTTTGCTTGGTTCATGGCACCGCGATTGCAGCGGGGGCGGCGCGTATCGTGACGGTCAAGCCGTACTTATCCGGCGGCGGAGTGCTGGCGCTTGATATCAAAATCCACGACGACACCGGAGCCGCTGCAGATGCAGCGGCGTCGGTTGGCGTGTGGGCGGAGTAAGTCCAAATGCCTTGTACTGTAACGGATCGAATCGGCTACCGCAGTTCAGCCGGTGCGCACACAGCGCAAGCCAATTTGTCGGTAATAGCTGTGCCAAGCTCGACGGCGCAGACCTACGACTACACGGGTACTTGGCGACCGAATGCGGCAAACAATCCGCTGATCGTCGGAAGTCCAGCGCTGAACCACGGACAGATTGCGACAACGAACGCCAACGGCGAATTCACGCTGGTGCTGCCGTATGTCACAGAAACGCACCCACTCAGCCCAGAAGCGCAGTGGACGATTCTGTTCCCCGATGGCCAGATGGTTAAGGGAGTGGTTCCTGCGGCGGCTGGACCTCTCACCGTGGATGACCTAATTGAGACGTACGGGTGGGCTTGGGTCAATGCCGTGTACGTCGCTCCGGTCACGCCGGGAACGCTCACGCGAGGCATTGCAAACTTCACCGGGGCTGGCTCCACGGTGTCCATTGTGTTTGCACCGGCATTTGTGTCGGCAGCGTATGTAATCAACATCGCATCGTCGATTGACACAAACACCAGTCAGCCGATGGAAGTTTCCTATAACAACAAATCGACGAGCGGCTTTGATCTCGTCGCAAAGGACGCCGCATATGTGGGTACGGTCGATTGGTCTGCTGTTCTGTAGTGTGCTGCTAGCTTCCTCGGTGGCAAGTGCGGCGGACGGCAATAAGGTGCTGTTTAGCCCGTGGTCCTCGGCTCCGACATGCACGTCTGGGCGGGCGTGCATTTACATGAGCGCGTCTGACGGCCAGCTGTATGTCATCGACGGAAATGCTGTCACGACCAAGTTGCACGGCGCGAAGTCTTTTCGCACGTCGGCAAACTGCGCGGGGCTGTCGGGTCCGGTCAATGGCGATGTCTGTTATGACACGACGCTGAGTTATTTTCGCGTCTATGCGGGCGGCTGGAAAACGATTCCGCTGCTGGCGACCGCTCCAATCGGAATCAGCGGACAGACTGTGTCGCTTGCGTACTCCTCTCCGCTTACAGTGACCGGCGGATCGCTTGCGCTGGCGTCAAGCGGGCTGGTGTATCAGACCGTCACGGGCGGCGCATGGGGCGTACTTGGCGCAGCAACAAACTACGCAACGCACCCCGGAAACGCGGTATCTGCGGGCGAAGTCGAGCTTGCAATCGTACCCCGAGCGGGTACAGCACAGAAGCTATATTGCCACATCGCGACTGCTCCCGGCGGCGCGGATACAGTCGTGATCACGGCGCGCAAGAATGCAGCGGATCAAGCGCTGACATGTACAATTACCGGGGCTGCGACCGCGTGCAATGACACAAGCAACACCTTTGCTGTGTCTGCTGCGGATCGGCTGTCAATGAAGCTTGCCAGTTCAGCGGCAACGGCTGCGACGATTTCCTGCACGTTTGAGGTGGTGAACTGATGAAAAAACAGACGTTGCTGTTGGCGCTCCTCGCATGGATTGGATGCCAGCGCGAAGATATGTCTCATGGCATGGCATCTGCCCCCGATCTGTGGATGTGCTCGGACTTTGGCCAGCCGTGCGGGTTTGATGGCTACCAGTGCTGTAAAACCGGGAGATTCCCTCTTACCTGTGCAGGCGGCGCATGCACGATGTGCGCCGAAGGTGTCGGTACTGATTGCTCGACGCTGCCATGTTGCGGCGACCTGCTCTGCAAAGCCAACCGCTGCGAACAGACCGCAGTTGCCTGCATCGCGTGCGACCCTACCCAGACCAGCGGCGGTCCATGCACCCCGTCGCGATGCGCCAAAGCAGGCGATACGTTTTGCTGCGCGCAGTAGCTGCACAGGAGTTGGACCATGGCACTTCCATCGCGTGGTGATTTCGGAATCATCGTTTACAAAACCGGCCTACCGCTGGGCATAGCCTACACCGACATCACAGACACCGCGCAGTCGGTGACTGAACTTACCGGCGCGTATACCGGGCACACAGTGACTGCCGTAGGCGGTCGCAGCACATCGGAGCCGTTTGTAGGGGCCAAGGACGCACTAAGCCTTTTTGTTACGATTGCCCTTGCGGGCGCGACAGATATCCGCATCAAAGTGCAAGGTCGTTACAAAACAGCCGAGCCTTGGTGTGACCTGCAATCCGTACGCGAGGACGACGGAACGATCGCGGCTGAGCATACATTCACGGCAAACGGCACCATTTGCGTGCAGACGGCATCGCATTATACAACCGGGCAGATGCGCGTCGTTGCGTATGCGACAGGTGCCATTGCAGGCGGAACCTCTGTCAAAATCCAAGCGCGCATCACGCAATAAAAGGCGGGGGCATGAGCTTTCCAACGGGCGGCACCCCGACATGCGAACGCGCGTAAGCCTATCAGGGCACGAGATACACTAATGCAACGCGGATTTCCGACGCATCCCGAAAGCCTAACGAATCTCACTAACACGCTGCTAGGCGCGCCGATCCTGTATCAGCCCGTGCTGCTAGCGCAGCTTGGACCGGACATCACAGGCGGCGGATTTGGTTCCGCGACGTGGGCGGCTGGTAACTGGATCGGGACGCATACGGTCGGGTCGTTTGTGGCGTTCGGGTCGCCGGACATCGTCGGCGGATACATTGCGCAGCAAGACGAAGTGATAGAGCAAATCACGCTCTATGCTATCAACGGGCCAAGCGCGCAAAGCACCGTCGCAATTTGGAAAAAGCCAACCGGCGGACCGTTTGCTGACACGCTGCAGGCAATTACGGTACCGCTAGGGGCCGAGCGAACGTACTACAACACCCCGCTGTCGCTCACTAAGGGCGATGTGCTGGCGTTTTACCTCGATGCAGGAGATCCCGATTGGGTTGTTCCTACGTCGGGGCTCGTCGTGTGGGGACTAAGGAGAATGGCATGATTGCAAGACGACTGACCGCAAACAACGTAGTAAAGCCGGATGCGACTGTGATGTCGGTGATTGCCGCCGGGCAACCCGTCGTGCTGACAAACATTCCGACGGGTTCCGAGGACATCAAGGTCAAGCTGTGCCCAGATGGTGCGCGGCCTGATCTAATCCTCAATACGGCACTCGACCCTGGTGGAAGCGGTTCGGCGCAAGCTGTCCCGCGAAACTCACCGGCCTTGCTGTGTCAAATCGGCGGAGCAGTAGCGAGCGGCGATGTCTTGAAAGTCAGTAGCGGGCGTTTGGTGAAATGTGCAGCGCTAGAACAGGGCTGGTTTCGTGCGCTGCAAACTGGCGCGGCAAACGACATGATCAACGTCGAGCCTTGCGACCGGACACCGTAAACAGTGAGACATGGAACCGTCCCTCATCGCCGATTTAGTCGCTCGTCTGCTTGCACTGCCCGCTGAGCGGGTGACCGTGTGGCACTTCCTGTTTTTGATAATAGGAGGCCTTTGCCTAGTTGCTCCGGGGATAGTGCGATCGCGGCACCATGCGCGACACGTCGAATTTATTCGCACGGCTACGCCTGAGCAGCTTGCCGCGTATACAGGGCATCACAAGCTACCGCCGCCAGGTCCTCCAAGCGTGGGCGGTCCTGTGCTTGTGCTGGCGTTGGTACTGGTGCTTGGTTTGATTCGCGGGTCCGGCTTGTCTGTGGCTAGCGCCGAGGACTCGTCAGAATGCCGGCGTGATCGCGATTGCCCAGCTGGGCAGTATTGCAACCGGGGCTCTTGCGTAAGCAATGCTCGCCGACCAAAAGCGCAGATGGCTGCGCGCGAACCGCTAGGCCTGGCATGGGAGGAGCGCGACCCAGAGCGCCCGTCTTTGGGCTGGCTGCAGCGAAACCTTTAGGGCTTCGGCGGGTCAGCTACGCGGTCGGCTACGTGGAAGTCGAGCATCTACGTCGAAAACAAGACGGGCATGCGTCGCGCGAGTAGGTCTACCGGCCATTGTCCTCCCCCTTCGGGACGCACGTCCCCGCTTTGCAGTAGCTCCCGCGCTCGCAGTCCGCTGACTTGGTGCAATCACCGTCAGGATTTGCTAGCAGGCACAGTAGCAGCACTAGGCGCATGATCTCCCTCCTGGTATCGTTTATCCCAAAGCTCCCACAGTTTTTCGTCGGGCATTGACCCTGCAAACCGCAACCGGGCTGCTAGGTAGTCGTGATGACACCAGCGACAGTAACCCTCTACCGAGACAGCGCCATCGTTGTCATTGCAGCGAGCGCACTGCATCATTCGCTGCCCGGCGGAAACAGCGGACCCTTGACGACCTTGGCCTTGATCTCGACCGTGTGGCCGCGTGTAAGCTGCTCTGCGTGCGCTCTCTTGCTGATGGCCCGTGCCGCCTTCATGTCCTCGCGGTCGGTCGCGGTCAGCTCTTTGACTTTGAGCTTGGCGGCGCAGATGTCCGGGTCGCTTTCCATGTGCTCTTTGGCTGACTCGTACTGATGGCCAGCCTCGGCCATGATGGTTTGCAGTTCAGACTCGGACGCGCTGTTGATGCGAGCTTCCATCTCGTCGCTGATTTGGTTCTGCTTCTGTCGCTTCTTACGTGCCATTGCTCGGCTCCTCTTAGTACGTTGCGTTTCTGACAATTCGCGCCGGTGTCGCACAGATCGGCAGGTATTCCGTGTCCGGCTCAACCACGTCCATCAGCTGCGACAGGTACAGTAGCCGGCGCTGCTGCTTGCGGCTCAGTGTCATGCGTTCCTTGCATGCCCTGGATCTCCGCGTCCATGCGGTCGATCTCGGGCTGTTGTGCCTTCGCTGCTTCGGCCTCGCTTCGACCGATCCACTTGCTCAGGCGGTCGAGTGCGGCGGCGAGGGCGGTTAGGATCTCGGTGGGTGACATCATTGTGCCTGTGCCTTACCGCATGCCTCAAGGATTTCCATCTCAGTTGCATGCACTGTTAGCTCATATTTATGCAGCACCGTTCCATCGGTGTGCTCCCTCTCATAATGAGGAGTGCTGAATGTGACATCGCATTTCGGACCCCATGGCTTGATGTGAACAATCGCATCCTCGCGCACCCACATGATGGTATCTGCACCAATAGGCAAGCCAAGTCGCTTAGACAAAACTCGGATCACGGCACCACCTCCCCGCACTTTACCGCGGCCTCTGTCATGAGTTTCTTCGCTTCCCCGTCCGCTGCCAGGTCGAGCGCAGAAGTCGCCCCTGCGAGCGTCCTGTTTGCGTTTACGAGGTACGTGCTCGCTCCCTTGGCTGACTCTTTGCACTCCGGCCCACCCTTGCGCGCCCACCCAAGCAGCGCCGATTCCCAGCGGTGGATCTTGGTTGCGGTCAGGCAGCCGGACAGGCACACAACCGCCGCGAGAATCCACAGCGCAACGAACCACGCCAGCAGCGCCAACCGTCCGACTTGGGCGCGGGTCATGGACATCCTCTCAGACTCGCGAGCACGCACAACCCGCAGAGCACGGCGAGGATCGTGAAGGCTGCGCGGACTCCGCGCTTGTAGTCTGTCTCTGCTCGCTCGAAAGCAAGCTCCTCTCTTGTGGTGTCGCTCATCATGTGAAGAATCCAAGCGTTTCGGAGCCGGTATCGTATCGAACACCGCAGCGAGACAATTCGATCACAAGCTCCTCGGTCGCCGCTGCTGCTAGTTTCTCGACATCAATCGACAGCACGAACTCATCGTGAGACGCGCCGGAGATCATGTCTGTCGTGCCCGAAAACATGCTGTCAAGCATTAGCATCGCATGCAGGTCTGGTCGTCCGCTGCGCTTATTCTGCACCCGCTCAAAATGCAGGTACTCATCGCTGTTACGATCGAACGCTTCGGCCATCTCTTCAGGGGTCACGTTGTCACCTCCTCAAACGGGTCCGCCGGAGTCTCCCGCGGTGCCCAGAGTGCGCCGTCGAGCACGGTGTCGTTGATGTCGATGCATTGGTCTGCGCTGTCTGGCCACACAGCAGAGGTTTCGTCGCTTCCTCCGACGACTAACACTGGCTCATACGCATCGGGCGCATCGAAATTCAGCGTCACCATGCAGCGACGAGATTCGTACACGTACGCAGGTCGCACGCGGGGCATCGACTGCCTGTCATCTGGCGGCAGACTCAGCCACTACTCCCCCGGCTTTGTGGGCCGGTCGGGGGTCCAGTTACTTTCCGACATGTACGCGCTCCTTCCAGGGGTCAGCAGGGAGTCGAAACTCGGCCTCTGCGTGCTTCATGATGGCATCGCACGGAGGGACATCAGAAAGCGGGTAACTCTTCATCCCCTTCGTGAGTGCTTGGCAGAATCCGTCATTGACCAAAACAAGCCACACAGGGGGAGACTTTGGCTGCTCCCAGTGAAAAGTCTTTTCATCCTTGCGCCAAACGTGGACCCAGCGCAGTTTCATGTCTCTACAGTAGTTCGTTGCTTCGATGGGCAGAGCAACCTTGCATTTCTTCCCGTTCTGCGCGTCCCTTGCGTACAATCCATGTTGGCCTTTCCAGATCGCCTTCATGAGTTCGCCGTCTGCCTTGGTTGGAAGGTACAGAGTTCCCTCGAACGCTGAGATGGTTTGGAGTTCCTTGCCATCCTTGGCTGCCGCGTCGTCCATGAATTCCTTTTGACCTGGTAATTTTGCCAGACTTGTCGCATAATCAAAGAAATGGCTTGCTTTTTGATTGCGCGTGTCGTATAATCAAACCATGGAAACAAAACAACCCAACACTTACACCCCCTGCATGGCCGATGGTCAACTTTACACCACCGACTCTGCTCTACTTGCGGCAATTTTGCGCTACGACGGCAACCGCTTCGAGGTAGCCATTGGACCCGTTGAGGCTGGCGCAGCGCACCAAAAATACCGCCACCTGAACATGCGCGCGACTTACGGTGGAGGACGCTTTTGGAGCGATTGGCACAGCGTTCATGCTTTCTTCGCCGACGAGCAACTACCCAGCGAAGATGACATTGAAGACATCGCGCTCGCATCGTGGTTTGAGGACGCGCCAGTCGAATTTCCAAGTGACGACATAACGATTGAAACCGAAGGATCGCTCACCGCACTCATCGAGTCATTGGAGCAAGACGGTGAGGACTCAAGCGCCGCCCGCTCTGACCTTCAACAACTATTGGCGGCATCCAAATGAGAAAGAAACCTACCCGAGGCGGCAGGCGAGTCGGGGCGGGCCGAAAGCCCTCCCTGGCTGCAACCGTTCGGCTCAATCTTTTTGTTAAACCCTCCATAGCTGCGATTATCAGAGACCGCGGGCTATCTGCCTACATAACGCGACTGGTAGAAGCCGACTTCTAATTTTCCTAAAAAACACCCGGCACGGGGGGCCGCAAGGTTTGCCATTCAGATAAGCGACCTTGGAAGAGATATGCCGTACCGGGCGAGTGTGTCGTTCGAGAGTCGGCAATTGCCTCCGCTCTCCGTGCGCTCTACGTCTCGGTGCGGTTTGCACGCACATCCGTAGAGAATTCTTCGGGCCGTCTAAACCAATCGCGCAGTTTTGCACTATTGCCAGCCCGAAACCTTGAAATTGTGCCCCCTGGGGAGTCGGGGGCTTTTGGGAGGATGAGATGAACTAAAAGCAAAAAGCCCCTGCGAATGAGTAAGTGTGCAAGGGCAATTCTATTCAGTTGTGGTTCATGAGACGCATTTTGGGCAGTCTCAATCATCCTATAAGACGGACAATTCAGAGCTAACGTTCCGCTTATTTTTCCATTTTGCAAAATTCTGTTACGCAACCTCGTCTTCCAGTTGTTTGACAGTCGTTAGGCTTGGGTTCTCGATGATGTGCTTTACGAGACAGCGCATGATCTCGGAGACTTGCAAGATCATAAGAACCGTAGCCCCTACGATTCTCCCTTGAGAGTCCCGCCAAACGTACCTCCGAAGAAAGTCCTTTCCCTGACGGGCTGAGACGTATTCCCTGAGCATCGTTCTTGCTTGTGGGGTCATGCCTCTTGTGGCGATCACGGTCTCAACTGCTGCTGAAAGTTTCCTGCTCAAGACAGCTTCCGGGGTTTCCGTGGGAACATCTCCGTCAGCACTTCCACGCTTGGGACCGACATACCCGCCCGCGCTGCCCTCCACCCAACAAATAAGGGCCTTTTCAGCCCAATGGTGCGCCCATGCCCTGTCTCTCGGTGAACTCATGCCGCCACCGCCCCGATGAGCGGCGTACGCTTCACGACCGTCCCGCATGGGTATCGCACGTCTCCGACATCTTCGCCCTCATACCGATATCGTCTCAGGACTTCCACTTTCTCGTTCCTTGGAGGAAGGTAAACGTAATGCCGGAGTGGTTGGGGACTTAACGCTACTGGCGGCATACCCGTAGTCTCTTCGATGGTGAGTTCAGCGCCCCTCATTGAGTCAAGTTCAGCACGGAGGGATTCGTTCTCTACCTCCAATCCGGCCACGGCGCATTCGAGTTGCTCAAGCCGTTTTTCAATCAGTTTGAACCGGTGTTCGTTAAGCATCCTTGCCCTCCCATTTTTCAAGACTCGCGAGCGTTTGAGTTGAAAGCAACTCCCGATAGCTTGGGTCGTATCCAGATACTTGCTCTATTGGCTTCGCGGTTACACACCGCTCACAAAGAGATTCCTTGTCGAGCGACTTGTATACACGCTTGCAGACTTTGCAGGTTAGCAGAATAGCCATAACACCCCCGGTCAATTCACCCGATTCCACTTGTCAACCATCTTCGCGTGAAGCTCTTCGATCCGTTTCTTGTTCTCTTCGCGGGTTCTCAACTGCCTTGGCATAAGAGCGGATTGACCAGCTACCCGCATCACGAGCGGGGGACGAGATTCAGCTTCCAATCTCAGCACGACATCACAGAATTTGGACGCGGAAGGAAAGTCACTCTCATTCGCCAAGAACCACCCACAAGCGGAGTCAATGAAGTCGGGATTCACCTTGCGCGCAGAAAGAGCAATCTCCCATGCTCTTGCGGTGTCCTGGGTGATCGAATGACCGTACAACTTAAGCCCTGCCGCCTCAAGAAGCGCGAGCGTATTAGCGATCTTGGTTTTCATTTACCCTCCAATCCCTGCAATAGCCAATCCCGCTTTTCTTCGGCAGTTCGGCGCGGGGAAACCAATCTTGTATCAGCAGGGATATCGAAGCTCTCAAGCCAGCATTTGCCGTTGAGGAAAGTCGGTACTTGCTTTACCATCTCCGTGCCTGTCTTGCTGGTAGCATCGCACCACTCTCGGTATCGCCTGCAACCTTCGATGATGGTATTGGGGTCGGTACCAGCTTTAACGAGAGCTGCAAACTTCTGCTCGCCCTTAGCCCACTCCAGAGACCCGCTTCTCTTTGGGTAGAGCGATCTGAATATCTCCCAATCCTTGTTTGGCCTGCCCCCTTTGGGGGTTTGGGGGTTATCTCTTGTATTGGTATTGGTACTTGTATTGGTATTTGTAAGCGTTACTTCGTTACGTAACGCGTTACCTCCGTTACCATTTTTCAAAGGCGTAGCCGTTATATGGTCCTTTCCTTTCCTGGTCCCTTCCCGGTCCCGGTCCTCCGACGAATGTTCGAGAGGATTCGCGAGGATTCGCGAGGATTCGTCGAAACCTGGGAGTTTTGAACCTGAAGGCTTGTCGATTTTCT
>OFQZ01000159.1_pt1 | contig 26813 bp, 39 predicted proteins | sample 1543011 | NCBI WGS metagenome assembly OFQZ01 (sample SAMN07774216, study PRJEB24372) | wastewater metagenome | isolation source: Exp Tend NO 0WW | collected 2016-02 | reverse complement strand
AGGCGCGCGGCGCCGAATACAAGGCCGGCCAGATGACGGAGGCGCAATTCCGCGCGTACCTGTTCGGCATGCGCTACCGCGGCGAGGATATCCGCCACCGCATGCTCGACTTCACGCCACCGCCGCCGGCGAAGACGTTCGAAGAACATCGACTCGAGACGAGCCACGAATGGCTCCGGAGGTACCATGGCAGATAAGAGCGACATCGGCTGGACCGACGCGACTTGGCAAATCATCACCGGCTGCAGCGTCGACACCCCGGGCTGCAAGATTTGCTACGCCATGGATCTCGCCGGTACCAGGTTGAAGAACCATCCGTCACGCGTCGGTCTGACTCGAGTCGTCAACGGCAAGCATGTGTGGACCGGCGAAGTTCGCTTCAACGAAGGTTGGCTTGTGCAACCGTTCCAGTGGCGCCGCGGCCGCAACATTTTTGTTGCCGCTCACGGCGACCTGTTTCATGACGCCGTGCGGGATGAGTGGCTAGATCAAATCTTCGCCGTTATGGCGCTGAACCCGCAGCACACTTTCCAGCTGCTGACAAAGCGGTCGGCGCGGATGCGCGACTATGCGGGCAAGTGGTTTGAGCGCCTCGCTACGCGTCCCGTCATGGTGCCGCACCCGACGGGACTGCGCAGCTTTGACAAGCTTGTCGACTGGATTGCGCTTCCGAAGGTGCTGCCAAACGTGCATTTTGGCGTGTCGGTCGAAGACCAGAAGCGAGCCGATTTGCGCATGCCGGATTTGGTCGCGACGCCGGCGGCGAAGCGCTTCGTTTCCGCCGAGCCGCTGCTTGGGTACGTCGACCTTCCACGGTGGCTGCACGGAGTCGACCAAGTCATCACCGGTGGCGAGAGCGGCCGCGGCCAGCGCAGGCCTCGCCCGACGCATGTCAACAACTTCCGCAGCATCCGCGACCAGTGCGCGGCGAGCGGCACCGCCTTCTTCCACAAGCAGAACGGCTCGTGGCTGCACCAGAGCCAAGGCTGGCATGACGGCCTGCCCGGCAGTCACATCCACGAATGGCCCGACGGCACCCACTCTTTCCTGATCGGCACCAAGGCCGCCGGCAATCTGCTCGATGGCGTCGTGCATGAGGAGCGACCGTGATGGAGGAATGGCGCGACGTCATCGGATTCGAGGGACGCTACCAGGTCAGCAATCTTGGTCGCGTTAAAAGTTTGGCTCGAACCGAGCCGTATCTACGCCATGGCGCTGGCAATGTGAGGTTCAAGCGCGAGAAAATCCTGAAGGCGAGCCCTTCAGGTCCCTATCTGACTGTCCGTCTTCGAGGCCGGACGTTCTACGTTCACGTCCTTGTCTTAACCGCTTTTGTCGGCCCCAAGCCTGAAGGAACGTGCGCACGCCACGGTCCAGATTTTGACGGCACCAACAACAGGCTGACCAATCTTCGGTGGGCACCTACAAAGAGAACAATGATGAGCGAGCGCCGTTCGTACGGGTGATCGGCGCTAATGGAAAACCCGTGAGGACACCGGGAAGTCGTCGCGATCTTCGCGAAAAAAGGATGGCTGGCACATGATCTACAGATTTGTCGATTGCGAGACGACTGGAATTCCGGTCGCAGGAGGCGAGCGCGTCGGAATAGTTGAAATCGGCTATTGCGATATGAAGAACGACATCATTAGTCCGCCGGTCTCCCACTTGGTCGATTGCGGGATCCCGATAAGCATCCCGGCTCGCGCGGTCCATCACATTAGCGACGAGATGACCGTAGGCGAGATCAAGCCAGAGGAGGCATGCAAATTGCTATCGCAGGGCGAGCATGCCTACACAGCAGCCCACAACGTCGACTTTGAAAAACAGCTTATAGGCACCGGATTTATTCCCGGTACCGAAGATGTTCGACCTTGGATTTGCTCGTATAAAATTGCGCTGCGCCTCTGGCCCGAGGCCCCGGGTCACAAGCTGATGGAGTTGCGGTATTTCCTCGATCTCGACTCCTCCGATGATTTTGATCCGAAACTGGCCATGCCGGCGCACCGCGCCGCCGCTGATGCCTATGTCGGGTGTCACTTGCTTCGCCGCATCCTAATCGAGGCCGCCGAACAGCAGCTTGACATCGACCGTCTCGTCAAGTGGAGCGCCGGACCGGCGCTTCTCTACATGTGCTACCTCAAAAAACACAAGGGCGTTCCATGGAAGGACGTGCCGAAGGACTATCTCGATTGGATTGTAAACAAATCTGACATCACCGACCGCGATGTTCGCGCGACCGCAAAATATTGGCTCAAACAAGCTTACTGAAGGGAAACACCATGTCGAAAGTCGTTGCATTGAAGACCGAAGTCACCGCCGCGAAAGTGCCGACGCACCAGATCGCGATCTCCGAGCTGTTCCTCGCGAAGGAGGCGCCGAAGAGTGCCGCCCTGGAAGTCCGCGACAGCGGCGCAGGCTCGCCCATGACGGACGACGAATTGCGCGCCTCGATCTATGCCAAGGGCATCATCTATCCGCTCATGTTCAAAGAGCACCAGGGCAAGAAGTACGTCGTCGTCGGCAATCGCCGCCTGAAGGAATTGCGCAAGATTTTCGCCGACGCCTTGTCGACCACCGTGCAGTGCCAGAACGTCGACGACTTCGGCGGCGACTGGCGCGAAATCGCGATGGACACCAACCTGTCACTGCCGCCGCACCTGGTCGAGCGCTACGAGATGATCGTGCAGCTGGCGAAAGAGCAGAAGCTGACGGAGCGCGAGGTTTGCGCGCGCTACGGCATGTCCGACATGCAGTACCGGCGCGTGATGGCGCTCGGCAAGATGTCGCCCGAAGTGCGGCAGGCCTGGAAGACCGGCGAAATCAGCGCGAAGACCGCGCAGATTTTCACGCTGCAGCCCGACGTCAAAGAGCAGGAGAAGGTGCTGGCTGCGGCGAGGAAGGACTGCCGCGGCAGCCGCGTCGACGATTGGGCGGTGCGCCGGCGCATTGTCCCGCAGTCGCAGTCGCACGACACCGCGCCGAAGATTGCGTTCGTCGGTGTCGAGGCCGCGAAGAAGGCCGGCGCGATCAAGCAGGAGGATCTGTTCGGCAAGGACCACATCGTCTCCGACTTCAAGGTGCTCAACAAGATGGTCGGCGACAAGCTGGCTACCGCCTGCGCCGAGCTCGTGAAGGAAGGCTGGTCTTGGGCCATACCGAAGGACAAGCTGCCGGGGCAGGAGTACGAGTACGGCGACGTTCACCCCGACAAGAAGAAGGCGGCCGCCACCGCGACGGAAGCGCTGCGCCTAGCCGACATCAAGAAGCTGCTGCGGAGCGACGACGAAGACGAGGAAGTCGACTACGAGGCGTTGGAGGATGAGGAAACTGCGATCGAGCAGCGCATCGCCAGCCGCGGCTTCAGCGACGAACAGAAGAAGCGCGCCGGCTGCATTGTGCGCATCGGGCACGACGGCGAGCTGCTCGTGACCTATGGCAAGGTGAAGCCGGCCGAACGCCAGAAGGTCGCCGCGGCCGAGCGGCGCGCGTCGGGCACGACCAAGCCGAAGAAGAAGAACAAGCCCGGCGAAGTGACACTATCGAACGCGCTCGCCGAGCGCTTGTCGCAGCAGCTCGAGAAGGGCCTGTCGGAGGCGATGGTCGCTGCACCCTACACCGCGATCGCCGGCATGATCGCGGGCTTTGCGAGCTACGGCGAAGTCGTCAGCGTCGACGTCGGTAATGTGGACGATCGCGTGCGCTATGGCAGCAACAGCCGCGGCAACGGCAACAAGGCCTTCGTGCAGGCATTCGAGGGCGCGCTGAAGTCGTCTCCGGAGCAGCAGGCAGTCGTGCTTGCCGGCATCGCCTCGCAGGCACTGAGCCTGCGCAGCTACAACGCCACGAACCTGCCGATTAACTGGCCCGGCGTGCAGGCGCTCGCCAAGGCGCTGCCGAAGGAAGTGGTCAACGCGAAGATCCGCGCGCACTTCGATGTCGAGGCCTACTTCACCGGCGTCGACCTGGCGACGATCGTCGCGGCCGTCAGCTGTTCGATGGGCCCGGACTTCGCGCGCGACGTCGCGAAAATGAGGAAGGGCGCGGCCGTGAAGTTTGCGGTCGAGCACCTGAAGAAGACCAAGTACCTGCCGCCGGCGCTGCGCACGCCGCACTATGACGGGCCGATCGAGAAGGCGGAGCCGAAGAAGGCTGCGCCGGCGAAGAAGGCGCCCGCGAAGAAGGCCAAGGCGAAGAAGTAGCCATCATGCGGGCGGCGTGATATTCGCGCCGCCCAATCCGACGAAGGGAAGCCGTCATGACGATTGAACACAAGATTCCGCTTAACTGGCCCGATGGCGAGCCGCGCACGCCGACGAAGCGCACGGCCTCGCCGTTCCAGGTCACGCGCGGCCGCACAGAGCGCCAGCTGGAAGACGAACTGAAGCGCTTCAAGGCGACCGATATCATGCTGTCCTACGATCGCGGCCGCGGTGGCGGCGCACCGAAGGACTCCGCCGTTGCGCTCTACTTCGACTTGCCGGGCGGCCGCAAAATCTCGATCTGCTGCGACCTTTACAAAAACCAGGACGACAACGTGCGCGCCATCTACATGGTCATTGAGGCCATGCGCACGATCGAGCGCTACGGCGGCCAGCACCTGTCGCAGAAATCGTTCACCGGCTTTACCGCGCTGCCGCCACCGAAGGACGTGTGGTCGATTCTCGGAATCAACAAGCAAGCCGCGCTGCCGCTGTCGCCGCGGTTGCGCCGCGAGTACGTCATGGAGGCCTTTCGCGAGCGCGCCAAGGAAGGCCACGGCAAGGGCAACGACATGGCCGCGCTGGTCGAGGCGCGCGACCAGGCGCTGCAGGAGCTCGGAGTGCAGGATGGCTAGACAGGCATTGGAGTTGATCGTCGGCTACGGCGCGATCGTTCTCGCTTTCCTTGTGATCCTGGCGTCGATCTGCGCCCCGCGCAAACACCGCAAGATGATCGTCGTCTTTGCGCTCGCCGGCGATTGGGTCACGACGAGCTCCGGCGCACGCGTGTGTCAGCTGCGATATCCCTTATCGAACGGCATGACGCTGCAGCCCGGCTTTTGCGAGAACTGGCAGCCGCCGTTCCAGCCACCGGCTTACGCTGCGCCTTATCCGTTGCGCGAAGGATGGATTCGCTCAAATTGGCCGGCACAGCCCGGCATTCAGCTTCACGTCGAAGGGAAAGGATGGGTGCCATGAAACCGAACCCATGGAAGGCGCCGGTGTTTCGCGGGCCCGCGTATGGCGGCCCGCTCGCCGGTAGCAACATCGAGCACGACAGCGAGCGCAAAGAGATTTTCGTTCTCGGCGCGCTCGCCGGCTACTACACCTTCGACGAAGACAAGTGGCTGTTCACGCCAAATGATGCTACGAACCCGTAGCCTCTGAATCGGCCGCCGGCGTGGCTTCCCAAAATCTCCGTCGGCGCGCTGAAGGCGGCCGGAGCGTCATTCCCGCTCCGGTCGCCGACCCCATTTGAAAAATCCGGAGAGGCACATGCCCGATATCGAGTACGAATTCCACGCCACCGTCGTTCGCGTCGAGGAACGATTCCAGAAGCGCTACGACCCGGATAAAGCCGGCGCGGCGCAAACCGAAGCGAAGATGGCGGAGGCCTCCGAGGAAGTCTCGATCGGCTGGTACGTCGTGCTCGACCGTTTCGGCATCGCTTTTCATTTCGGCCGGCTGAAGCCGGAGATCGAGGCCGGCGACACGATGGTGCTCGTCTTCCGCAAAATCCCGAAGGCACCGCCGAAGCTGGAAGTCGTGCCGACGCCGGTCAAGCCGCTGCCATCCCTCACCGCCGCCGAGCTCGACTACATCCGCGCGCGCCTGGCTGACGACGCCATGCACGAGCGCGGCGCCGAAGACCCGCTGCTGTCGGCTGCCATCCGTCAAAAGCTGGAGTCGACCACATGACGTTTCATTCGCGCGACAAAGCTTTCGCCTGCGACGAGTGCCCGGAGTCGATCGACGTCGAGACGTCGGACTTCAGCGAAGGACTCGAGACGGCGAAGAAGGCTGGATGGCGCCGCTTCAAAGGGCCGGATCACGAGTGGGCCGACGCGTGCCCGGTGTGCGTCGCTGCATTCGCAAGGCGGAAGCGCTGAAATGTCGTGCTTCACGTTTTCTTCGGAGTGCGTCGAGGCGCTGCGCGCAGATCCCGCGATCTTCGACGGGCTGTATGCCGGCATCGTCTTCTACGCCCTGCTGCTGCTTGCGTTCTATGCCGGCTTCAGCACTTCCGACTTGTGGCAGTACCGCCGCGAGGCCGCGACCGCGCTGCGCGACATCGTTGCGCAACGCTGCGCCGGCTACGACTTCTACGGCAGCTGCTGGTGCCGATCGGCGTCGACGTGCCTGCTCTATCGCTGCAACAACTGCGACATGCCGGTCGACGAAACCGGCCACGCCCTTCTCGATGACTTTTGCATGCCCGGCGTCGACCGCTCCGCCGGCCCGTGCCCACTTTGCTGCGGTCCAATGAGGAAGCCATGAAGATTGCGCGCGCGCTTTTTATCGTCCTGTGCGTCACTATCCCCGCCACCGTCATGGTGGCGTCGTTCGACTTCAAATCATCCTTCGCGCAGAGCCCGACACCCCCGGGCCTGGCCGACCCGGTGGCGCTGAAGGTCAGCCGCGCCGACCTGATGGTTATCGGCCAAGGCCTGCAGGAGCTCCCGGCGAAGCTGGCAAACCCGGTGCTCAACATGCTGCAGGCGCAGCTGGCCGAAGCCGACAAGGCCGCGGCCGAAGCGGCAGCCAAAAAGGCCGCGGAACCGAAGCCGGAGGAGAAACCGGCCAAGGACACCCCGAAGAAGCCCTGATTGCCGGCCATTAGAGCCGCGCCCATGCGGTTTGCCGCGCCGGGCGCTACCAGACACCAGAAAAACATGGATGGCCCCCGCAGGGCCATCCTAGACTGGTTCCATGAACTGCCTTCGGTGCCACAAGATCAAATCGGCCGACGACTTCTATCCCGGGAACCGGTCGACCTGCAAAGAGTGCGTCCGATTAGCCAGCGCCGAATGGCGATCGCGAAACCGAACACGGGTTCGGCTTCGACAGCAGGTGCGCTATGCCGCCAATCGTTCATCAATTATCGAAGCGTCGCTCGCCCGCTACTATGCCAAAAAAGACGAGATACTTCCGAAGGTGCGCGCCCGCTCGCGTGAACGCCGCCGAAGCGAGACAGAGAAGCTGACCCGCAGCATTCAAAAGCGCATGTCGCAAGTTATCCGCGGCGGTTGTCCGCGCGACTGGCAGGCGCTGCTTGGCTACGACGCGCGCCTACTGGTCCCGCACCTTGAAACTCTATTTGAGCCATGGATGTCGTGGGAGAACTACGGCTCCGAATGGCACGTCGACCATCGCCGGCCTGTGTCGTCGTTCAAACTTCCGGAGGAAATACGCGAGTGTTGGGCGCTATCGAATCTGTGGCCCATGCGCGCGATCGACAACTTGCGCAAGGGCGCAAGGTGGGTACCAGAAACGACAAAAAAGCCCCCGATCGAACCCGAAAGGTCCGATCGAGGGCTTTAGGTTTGCTTGAGTGTCGTCAACCACGCGGCTCCTTGAAAGCCGCCGGGAACCTATTGCCGATTCACCGCAGAAGCACAAGCGCCACGACGGCGATCGCCGAAGCCAGCATGGCGGTTATCCACGGCCCGTCGCCGTGGTCGGGCGCCGTGATCGCCCGGATCTTGCAAAGGAAGCCGGCGACGATCAGCCCGCCACCGATCGTCAGGAGCCCGGTCTCGATCGGCCCGAAGTCGGCGCTACCACCGCCGAACCGCCGCCAGTACCAGACCGTCACCGACCGCAGCGTCACGCCGGCGTCGCAAATGTAGATCGCCAAGATCAGGTTCATGGAAGGCGGCAGATGCAGCCAGTCGAACCGGTGTAGGCCGCGACGTCGGGCTTCCTTTGTCAGGTAGATCGTCAGCAGCACGAGCCAGATGGCCTCCGGCGTGACCGCGCCACCGTTGAGCAGCTCGAGGAAAAGCGCCGCGTTCATGGCTTCTGCTTCAGGGGCGCGTTCATTTCCTGCACCGCCTCGTGGATCGTTGTCATGAAGGGGATGTTGTGGTGCTGCGCCCAAATGTCGGCCATGGCCTGGCGCACGGGGTCGGTCGATGCGTAAGCCGCCCGCATCTTGGCGAGGAGCTCGTCGCTCTCGCGTATCGCGGTGGCATAGGCAGAGTCTTCCGGCGGTGGCGCCTCGATCGCGCGCGCCGACCCGCGCCCGAAGATGCGACCCAGGAGTGACGTCATGTCTTGCGCTCGTTGAAAAGGAACATTTTCAACTCCGTCGCGATCGTGATAACGCGCTCGGCCAATTCCTTCACTTCGGCATGCTTTGCGATATTCTGAGCTCGGAGATCGGCATTTTCGGAGATAACCCGCAGCCGGTCCTTGTTCAACCAGATGAGCGCGCCGAGCTCGAGCACCGCGCAGTATCCCCCGCCCTCCTTAACAAGAGCGAGCCACCATTCCACGTTCATTGACTCGCCCTACCCCATTTTGCGAGCCGGTCAGGTGTAGCCGGCTTCCTTGTCACCGGCGCGAGAGTCCGACACCGCCTGATCGAAGTCCGCCTTGTCGGCCGCCAGCATCGCGCGCAGCGTGGCGATCGTTTCTTCTGTCGTGTGCTCGCTCTGCGACAGCACTTCGATCGCATCGGTGACGACTGGCTTCAGCGCCTTGTACTCCTTGATGACCAGCGGCCCGTATTCTGTCAGCACCGACACGACGGCGCCGACAACGCCAGCGGTCGCTGTCGGCAGGGACGGCAGCAGCTGCTGCACCAGGTTCATAACCGCCGGCACGCCGACGGCAGCGATGGAAGCAAGACTCACGAGGCACCCCCGATCTTGTAAGTGGCGAAGATGGATTTGAGCCCGGCGGTCGCCGCGTTCAGCGCGTCGTAGACGCCCTCGCTGCCGAGCTCATTCGGGTGCTTTTCCCAAAAGTCGAGCAGAGCGTTCGCCGCGTCGTTGCCCTGATTGATCGCCACCACGAGCTGCTCGCGGATGGGCGGAGACATGCACGTCGGCTTCTGGATCCCGACCGGGCAATGCTTCTGCCGGATGTAGACGGTCGCCGTGCGCTCGGCCGCGCGGAAGGTCGACACCGCGACGGTGACGGCGGTCTTGTTGAGCGTGATCGACTTCGCAGTCTGCCACGTCTGCTGAAAGACCTGCAGCTTCTCCTGCAGGCCTGCGCAGCCTGACAGGGTGATTGCGAGCGCGACAAGCGCGGCCGCCATTCCCAAACGTCGCATGACTTCCCCCTTTTGCGCGTGTCGCGCGGTTTACGTCTTCGCCACTTCCACCGCGGCCGCCGGCGTGGCGACCACATTGCCTGGAGTCGCCGGCTCCGGCGCGAGCACCGGATTGATGATCGCCTTCGTGCCGAGCTCGGGCGCGGCCGCGGCCTTCACGATCGCGATTTGCGCATCCTTGTTGCCGGCCTTGGCGAGCGCGAACACGCGGTCGACCATGTTGCCGATGCCGCTCGAGTCGACTCCCATTTTCAGGAGCAGGCCCGCAATGATCGGGAAGACGATGTACCAGATATTCGCCGCGGCGCCGATGAAGGCGTAGGTCGCGTCGTACATGGCGTGCGCGTTCTTCAGGATGTCGACCTGCTGCTCCGGCGTGAGCAGGCCAAGCACGACGAACACGGTCAGGCCGCCCGTCGCATTCGAGCCGAGATAACGCAACGCGACATTTACCTTGTTGGCGGTGCCGGTCGGGGCCGGCGTCGTGGTGGTGTCGGTCATGGTCGATTCTCCCGTGAGGGTTGATGGTCAATATCAGCCCGCTTTCGCGAGCGCATCATTTTTACGTTCAATTGACCCGACGCCTAGCGCATCCTACAATCGGTTCCATGAAAAACCGTCAGACTACTCGCGGCTGGTCTATCGAGCGCAAAATAGCATTTCATTCGAAACCCGCTAACGACGGGACCGGATGTATTCTTTGGACGGCCAAGCCGGGCGGAGGCGGATATCCACATCTTTCAGTGAACAACAAAACCAAGTTGGTTTGCCGAATAGTTCTAGAAAAAAAGCTTGGCCGTCCGATCGCCGACGGCATGGAAAGTTGTCACAGCTGCCACCGCAAGCTTTGCGTTTTTGAAGATCATCTGAGTGAAGGTACGCACCAGTCGAATATTGAAGACCGCCAAAAAGAGAAGCGCCATGCGCACGGCGAGCGCGTCAGCGGCGCGAAGTTAAAAGCTGAACAGATACCGGCTATTCGATCGGACTCGAGATCGGAACGCGCCATTGCTGAAGCCTATGGAGTCTCGTCAAACACCATCGGAGAGATCAAGCGCGGGAACAGCTGGAAACACGTTCCTTAGCTGGCGACGAGATCCGCATAAAACATTTTTCCAATTGCTGCGATTTCCGAGGCTTTATCTACGCCATTAATTATCCGGCGCGCGTTCAGCCAGTCGGTCTTCGTGTCGTTGAAATAGTCCGACAGCTTCTTGCCGGTGAACGTGCCGCGGATCATGCCTTCGAACATGACGAAGGCCGCAATCTTCTTGTCGAGCGCGAGCTCTGGCTTTTCTGTCAGGCTAACGTCGAAGCCGGCCTGGTTGAGCAGCTTCGTCATCGCGATGTAGTTTCGCTCCCACGTCAGCTGCACGTAGCCGCGGCCGATCCAGGGCCAGTACTTCTTGCCGCGCAGGTAGCTCTGCGAGCCCCCTTCAGTGATCGGCTGCATGGTGTGCGCTGTCTCCCACTTCGTCGTCGCCAGCATGTACGCCAGCGAGCGCAGGTCGGTCAGCTTCCGGCGCTCCCACTCGTCGAGGATGGCGCCGGTGCCGGCAACCTGGCCGGCATCGAGCCGGCCGCTGAAGGGCTGCTGGCGAATTCCCTCGAAGAAGGTTTTGCGATTGATTGCCATTGGTGCCTCACTGGATCCTGACGGCGGAGAGGGTGCTGTCCTTGCCGGCGCCGGTGGCGTTGGCCTTGAAAACCATCGTGCTCGAATTGGCGTTGCAGCTGATTTTGATGTTGGCCGCCGGGCTCGCAAGGTAGCCGGAGAGCGACAGCGAGTTTTGCGCCTGGCCCGATTGAACCAGTCTTGTGTTGGCGCTGGCAATAACGGTGGTGCCGTCCCACAGCTTGCAGCTAACGCCGCTTGGAGCCGCCGAGTCGTTGAAGGTGACGGTGCCGCTCGCAAACCACGTTCCCGTGGTGCCCTGCGCAACGCTCGGCCCGTCGGTGAAGGAGCCGTTGGCAATGGCGACGTCGATTGAAAGCGAGTTGGTGGCGGTCGACAGGGAAACCGCAAGAGACCCCGTCGTGGTGACGGTGCCTGTCAAGCCGTAGCCGCTCGAAACGCTGGTAACGCCGGTATTGTTGATCGTGACCGTCGTCGTGCCCGAAAGCGAGATGCCGGTACCGGCCGACAGGAACGAAGACAGGTTGGCGCACGATAGCGTGCCGGCGTTGTTGTAGACCTGCTGCTGCGTCGAACAGGTGCCGGCGATCGTCGTGGTGCCGGCGGTGACGGAGCCGGCCGAGCTGCCCGCCTGCCACGTCGGCAGGCCGCCGCTGACGGTGAGCACCTGCGAGCCCGAGCCGATCGCAAGGCGCGTCAGCTGGCCGCCGCTGTTGCGGTAGTAGAGATCGCCGGTCGCGTCCGACCCCAACGTCATGGTGACGTTGCCGAGAACGTTGGTCGAGCCGGTGATGGTTTTGTTGGTCGGCGATTGCGTGGCCGCAAGCGTAACAACGGTGTCGCTGGTGCCCGGGAAGCCAAAGAACGTGCCGTCGGTACCGGTGAAGGTGAGCGAATTCGACGCCGTCAACGTCTTGCCGTTGGCGATCGTCAGCGTCGCCGACGTCGCCGGCGCGGTGATGGCGACCTTGTTGATCGAGGTTGCGGTGGCAACACCCAGGATCGGCGTGATCAGCGTCGGCGTGTTGTTGAAGACCGCAACACCGGAGCCGGTCTCATCCGACAGCACGCCGAGCAGCTGCGCCGACGTCGTCGCGGCGAATTGCGAAAGCGGGCTGCCGGTGACGCCGCAGGTCGGGCACGCAAACGTCACTACACCAGAGGGGAAGGAAACGGTGATAGGCGAGGTTGCCGCGAAGCTGCTCGACGTGCCGCCCGACAGCGGGCCGATCGTCACCCCGTTGACGCGCGCGTAAAAACCGCTCGACGTCGCCCACATATCACCGTCGGATGGCGACGCCGGCGCCGTGCCCGGCGTGAGATTGAGACCCGCGGTCGAAGCGCCCGGTGCCGCTGTCACGAGGCGGCCGCTCATCACGCCGCCGGCCGTGTTCAGCGGCGTATAGCCGAGCGTGTCCTGCTTGCTGGCGAACAGATTATTCCACTGCGCCGGCGTCAGCTTCTGACCTTGCGTCAGACCGGGGTTTGTCTGCGCAAGCGAAGGCGTTGCCAGCAGCGCTGCGAGCGCTGCGGCTGCTACAAGTTTCTTCCACATGTTCGATTAAACTCCGCTGAAGTCCGGCATCTTCCACTGCCCGATGGTGTCGAGCGTGAGATCCTCGACGTCGTGCATGGCCTGCGCGGCAATCAGGTCGATCGCCTTCACGCGCCGGCGCAGCTCCTGCATTTCCTGCAGAAACTTCGTATCAGCAGCCGGCCGCTGTTCGGCAACAGCGGCAGCCAGATCGAAATCGCCGCCGCCGCCCGTGAGGCGCTGGATGAGCCCCGGCTTCTGCTGCCCGGCGAGCAGAGAGGCGCGCGCGCCGTCCTCCTCCTGAATGCTCGCCTCTCGCATCATGTAGAGGCGGGACTTGCCCGGAGGTAGCACTGCCGCGATCGCCTCCCGCTCGGCTCCCGTCACGCGCTCAATCAGCTGCTGCTTTTTGGCAGCCAGTGTCGCCGAGCTGTCGTCGATGACTTCATAGGCGACGTTGAACTTGTCGTCGATCGCAGCCTCAATAAGATTGTGCGCGCGCGGCCTTTCGTAGGGTTGGTGCCGGTCGATCGGCGCAATCCGATCGTTGCCCTTCTCGGCTTCGACCTTCGCCATGTGCGCGCGCCAGTGCCGCAGCTTGTCGGCGTGCTCGGCAGCAGCCAGATCGAAATTTGGGAAGGCGTCGATCGCCGACTTGTAGATCTTCGCAGTCATAGCTTTTGCCCCCAGTTGACCCCGAGGCTGCGCTGTACCGTGTTGTGAGCGGTACCGGAGCCAGAAGACGCATTGGTGAGAGTGATGCCCGTCGTGTTCGACGAAACGCTTTGATAGACCGTGAAGGCGCCGAACGAACCGCCACCACCACCGTTGTTGTTATTGAGGCCACCGCCGGCAGCAAACGAGCCCGCGTGGGTGTGACCGGGGTCGGTCAGCGAATTGATGTGGGTATGTGTCCCGTTCTCGCCCGACGTCATTGCATGGAGGTTTTCACCGAGCGTCGAGCCCGGTGTTGTGCTGTTGCCGGCGACGACCGGCACGCCGCTAAGATTTGTCGACCCGCCGGCATCGACGCCAATCACGCCAGCGCCACGACCATCGGGCATCTGCAGGCGCTTGTTGGCGGCAAAGTCGGCCACCGCGTTCGCGCCGCGCGTCGTCACCACGCCGCCGCTGGTATAGATCGCGAGCTGCGAATTCGACCAGTTGGCCGCGAACAGAAACAGGGCATCAGCCGCGGCATAGGTGGCGCCGGAGCTCGCGCCGCCGAGCGTGTAGTCGCCACGCGCTGCTACATAGCCCGAGGGGATCGAGATCGGGAACGGCACCAGCACGCCCGCCGCCTCGCCCGCGCGTCGCCAATTGGTCGACGTCAGCGGATCATCGGGGTCGGTGGTGTTGTTGTCGACGAGCGAAACCCACTGCGCCCCAAGCACAATGCTCGAGTCGATGACGGCCCCCTGTGGGTAGCCGCCGACGTCGGTTGAAAAATCTGTGTCGAAGGGAACAGCGCCGCCGGCCTGCAGCCACTGCTCCCATGCCGTGACGACGTTCATCAGGCCGTTGAAGTCCTGGCCGAACGGCGGTACGCCGCCGGCAGCCACCGGCGAGAAATTGTCGGGAACGAATCCGGTTTCAAAGGAAGCCGCGCCATCCTGAATGCCGATCTGTGAGTCGACCGGCACCGTGCGGATGTAGGCGCCGGCGGCATCGACCGCCCAAACCTTCGCATATCGAAGTGGGATGCTTGCGCGTTCCATAGGGGCCCCTATTGCACAGAATCGATGGTGTACGAAACACCGGTCGAAGTTGGGAGGACGCCGGACTGTCCGACGATTGCGAGTTCGACCGGCGTCAGCGTAAATTCAAACTTGAACGTCATCGTCATGTCGAGGCCATCGACGACGTAGGCGTTGCCGCGGTTCGGAAACAGCGTCATCAGAATGGAGTTGATCGCCGGAATCGAGCCGTTGCAGATATTGGCCGCCGCCTTTGCGAACAGCAGCACGCGATAGGAGCTGTCCGTCAGGACGAAGTTGGTGCCGATCTGTTGGCCGTCGTAGAAGGGTGCCTGGTTGAACGGCTGCGCTTCCTGCCCCGCCTCCTGAAAACCGAAGTAAACCTGATCGCCGGGCACATCGAGCGTGCGGCCGACATTCAGAATTCGCCCCCACACGTCGAGGCCATAGCCCTGCGCGGTGTCGATGTTCATCACCAGATCGAAGAAATTCTGGAAGTTCTGCGTCTGGTCGAGATAGGCGAACATGTTCTCGATAAGCTTGGTGAGGATCGGCGAATTCGCGTACTGCGAAATGATCGTCTTCCACACATTGAAGGTCGGGATGTCGCCGATCGTCGACACGCCGATAATGAAGTTGCCGATCGCATTGGAATTCGGATCGGGAAGCGGAAAATCCGGGCCCGTCATGTCGTCGACACCGTGATGTTGTCGGCGTTGATCGTCGGCACCTGGTCCGCGTTGACGTCGACGAAGGTGTCCGTCGGCGTGACGCCGATCATTGTGCGCGAGGAGATGGTGAGCGACTTGTTGATCGTCCAGCTCGAGCCCGAGCCGCCCGTGATCTTGGTGCCAGCGGGGATGTCGCCGGCGGCATCGGAAATCGTCTGCCCGATTGCAATGACACCTGTCGGGCCCGACGTCGACAGCGCTGTGCCGGCAATCACGCCGGTGAAGGTGGAATCCGGCGCATTGTTGGAGCCCAAGGTGATGGTGAGCACCTGCGCCCAAGAGCCGAGCGAAGCGACTGCGCCATAGTAGCGGCCGGCGAGGATCGTTGAGCCGATGCGTGCGCGCGTGCCGCCGTCGGCGCCGGCGAACGCCAGTATGATAGCCGCCTGAATCAACGACGCTGCATTCGACGGAATCTGCGCGCTGTTCTGCAGCACCACCGAAAACAGGATGGCCAGCGGATCGGGTCGCTCGAAACTGACGTCGTAGGTCGGCAGCGGCGGCGAGTAGACGCCGGCGGTGTCTTCGACCGCGACCGTAGTGTTGCCGTTGTAATTGCAGCCCGGAGCCTTCTTCGACCAGATGGCCTGTGCCACGTCTTCGTCGGTTCCACCGGAAACCGACACGTAGAGCGAATGCGCGGCAACCGACACGCCCCGGATCGACACAGGGGCCCCCGTGACGTTTTCGGTCACGTAGGCGTCCAGCACGTCGGATACGTCGAGAACAGCCCCTTGGACCGCATTAAGCGACCCTACAGCGTTTTTGGCGACGGAGGCGGCCCTGCGCTCCTCGAATTGAGAACGGCTCTCTGTGTCCCTCCCAAGGACGCCGTCGGCCGGGTTGTCGATCGAATCCCAACCGGGGATAGCCCGGAAAATCTTGTTGAGGGTTCCCGCCGGGCACGAGATCGGGCCATAGGTGTCGCAAACGAAGGAAATGGTGACCGTGCCGCCGGCGCCAATCGTGGCTGCGTCGACGCTGCGATAGAGCAGCCCGTCGGTCGCCTTGGCGACGGAGCCGGCCGGGATGACCGTCCCCTGGCCGCCGGTGCAGATGGCCTCCACCGTGGTCGGTGCCGCCGGCGATCGAGCGAGGAAGTAAATTCGCGCCAGCGCGTCCTGCGCCCGGCCGTACGCATAGGCCGGGTCGAACATGTTGAACAGGTTTATCACCTGCGAATTGACTTCGGCGATGATCGCCGCAATCGAGCTCGCCAGCTGCCCCTGCGGCGTGTTCAGCGCCGGGTTCACGTTGCCGCCGAAGGCCTCGTTGATGTCGGCTTGGACGCCGGTCAGAATCGCCTGTTCGGTCGGTGCCTGCCAGCCGTTGGCCGTGAAGACGAGACCGGGAACGTTTGTTGCCATGTCAGAACGCCGCCGTCTGTGTGGTGCCGTCTTCCGTCGTGAGCTGGATTTGTCCCGTCACGCGTCGGTCGGCAACTCCGGTGATGAAAACCTTGGCGGCGACGACGCCTGGCACGAGCAGCGCCTGGCTGACCATCTTCGCCTTGATAAGCGGCGCGTTCGGCGCGCGGCCGAGCATGGCCTTGTAGCCCACGCCGAGCGTCGTGTTGTACCAGCACTCGCCAGTGTCGTTTGAGCGGATGTCGCTGAAGGTGCGGCACGCGCTCGCCGCGTCCTGCGCCTGCGAGTACGGCTCGGAAGCGGCCGCGATGTTGCCGCTCGCGTCGAGGAGCAAATCCCAGGTGTTGATGCCGAGCAGCAGCGTCTTCATGGGGTCGGGCCTCCCGTCGTGCCGCCGCCGACCGTGACACCGGTGTGCTTGTGCGTCTTCAGGTGAATTGTTCCGCTGACGACGTCGGTGTCTGCGGTGATGGTGCCCGACGTATGGATGTCGCCGTCATAGGTGCCGCCGCCCTCATTGACGATGTCGCCAGCGAGCTCGAGGTTGCCCTGCGCCACGATCGCATCGGAGAAGACGACCTTGCCCGTGAACACCCACCCCGTCGAGCTCGACACCAGCGAGTTGCCGCTCTTGTCGGCCAGCTCCATGCCGGTGTCGGTGAACTTCACATATTGCTCTGGCTCCTGATCGGTGAGCAGGCCGCCGATATAGATGCCGTCCGCCTGGTCGTACTGGCGCAGCGAGCCGGGCGGCGATTCCTCGCGCGTCTCCTTCACCGCGGAAATATCGCGATCGGCGCAAATCATGACGCCCACGTCGTCGACTGCCGGATCCGCGACGATGGCGTTCCGCCCGAACAACAGCGCGCGGTACGGTACGCCGTAGATCGTGCCCTGCGACGTCGTCTCGTTGTTGCCGTCGATCTGCTTGACCAGCGGCATCACCTGCACAGTCTTCGCGTCGGTGTCGACCGCCTGCACCTTTACGATCTTGACCGTGTGCAGCTTTGCAATCGCCTGATCGACCACGAAGCTATAGGCGTTGTAGTCGCTGTTCGCCTGCTCCGGTCGTTGCTGGCCGTACCCCTCGCCCGCCATCAGCGCACCGCCCCCGCAAGCGGCGTCGGCATGCTCGGATTGTAGCCGGTGATGAGCGTCTCCCACGGGCCGTTCGGCATTTCGCACGCAAGCGAATGCGCCAGCCCGATGACGACGTATTCCGTCGGCGTCAGCACCGAGCTCTCGACCTTCACCTTCTGGCCGAAGCCGATGGTCGGGTCGTAGAGATTGCGGATCGACACGCCATAGGCGTTGTATTTCGGGAAGCCGATCATGCTGCCCTTCGGCGGCGGCGCAATCACTGGAATGAGGCCGCCGCGCGCACCATTGCGCGGCCAGATCGCAAGCAGGCCACCCTCGCCGTTATTCCACAGGATCCCCGCCTGCTTCACGACGGCGCGCGCCTGGTCGCGATAGGAGCCGGTGAAGACCGGGTTCTTCAGCGTGACGTCGACTCCGGAATTCTCAAACCGCAAGCCCATCTTGGTGGCGAGGTTCGACATGATGTCGGCGACGCTGGCCGAGCCCTGATAGCTCGTGGCTTCCGCCGGCCGCGCCGCCCATGCGCCGAGCGTGTGCGCCGTGATGCGGAAGCTTGGCTCCGGCATGGCATTGAAGTCGGCTTCGGCCGCGGTGATAAAACCAATGAACGCCGTCGACATCTTGCCGGCAACGCCCGCCGTCAGCGTGACGCGGTTGGTCTGCAGCAGGTTGATCTGCAGGCCGAGCGTGGCGAGCTGGTTCATGATCGAACGCGTCATGCCCCAAATCGTCAGGTCGAGCGTGCCGTCGGCGAGGCCGCCGGCATTCTGGATGTCGGCGCGCATGCGCAGGCCTGCCGGCAACGTCACCTTGTTGCCGCCCTCCGCAAACGTCGTGGGGACGTTCTGCGTCGCCGGCGTGCGGTCCGGAGACAATTCGATCTCGCAGCCGAGCGCGCGCCGCTCAACGGACATTTTTGGCATCCAAATCCGCTTCTTCGGCGAAGACCAGAAGGTAGCGGTTGTTGAGACCCGTGTACTCCGGGTCGGATTCGCCCTGCGTATCGAAGAAGAAAAAATCTCCCGTGGCGCCGAGATAGCGGTTGCGGATGATCAGGTTGCGGTTTTCGCAGATGACGCCGAGCACGATCGGCGCACCGTTCATGAAGACGTCCATGTAGAGACCGGTGGAGCGCTGGTTGATCGCAATGATGTAGCTCTGCCCGTCGAGCGGCACAACTTCGATCTGATTCGGCACCGCCGTGACAGGGATAATCTGCATCGCGCTTCCCTACAGCGGAAAATCAAAGTTGAGCGTGCTGTTCGCCGGTGCCGGCGTCGGCGCCACCGTGCCGTTGCTGATCGTCGGAGCAGCACTTGCGGAAGCAGGACTCGAGATGGTGGCTGACGCGGCCGCCGAGTTACCCGTGGTGTTCAGCGACGGCGTGACGGCGGTGTCGGCCGCGGTCCCGCCGGTGCCGGACTGCTGCGCATTGGTGAAGCTGCTCGACGCCGTCGTGCGCACCTGTTCGCAGAACATGTCGATGACGATCATGGCGACGCCATTATAGGCGGTGCGCCGATAGTCCATGTGCACGGGGTTGACGCTTTGGTAGACCTTTTCCGGCGTCACCGCGTCCATCAGATCGAGCGAGGCGACTGCCGCTTCCGCGGACTCGAGCAGCGCCTGGCGATCGGCCTGAGTGCCGCCGGTGGCAAAGCGCAGGACGACGTCGAACGGCGTCTGCACCTTGTTGTAGCTTTCAAAGCCGCCCGCGCTCTGCTGGTTCGACGGCTCGATCGCAAAAGATGAGATGCGGTAGTTCTGCTTGTACTCGAAAGAGACGACGGATTCCGCAATTACGACCGGGTCGCCGTCGAGAAACAGCCCCCACTGCGGACCGTTGTCGAACAGCGCATCGACAAGGTCGGCCACGACCTGGTCGGCCACCGCGATGATCGTATTGGCCGTCGGCAGCGTGGGAACGCCGGGGCCGATCGGCACAAACGGGATCGCCATCAGTTTTGCCCCCCGTTGGCCTGGCTGGCGAAGGCGCGGTTCTTCACCGTGCTACCGAACTCCGTCGCCCATCCCTGCGGGTCGTCGGTCTTCGGCTGCACTATGACGGTTTGGATGTTGACTTCCGTCTTTGAATTGTTGCCGGCCGCGCCCCGGTCGATGCCCTGCCACGCGGATATGCCGGTGTTCTTCGCGCCATGGAAAGCGCCCCATCCGCTTTTCGATGCGTGGTCGAGCGCGTAGTCGATCGCCGCGCGCTCGTTGTTTGGATCTCGCGGCGAGAGGCCGGTCTTGTTCTGAAACTCGTTGCCGAGACCGCCGCCCATGTAGAGCTGGAAGGCCGACCAGCTATCCTCGCGGCCGTTCGGCCCCTTGGCTGACGGCACCGACGACTGAAAGCTGTTGAAGCCCTCCGATCGCGCCACCGCCATTGCGACGTTCGGATTGATGCCGCGCTTGGCTGCAGCGGCCCGAATGTAGGCTTCCTTCTCCGCTTGCGACTTGAAGGCACCGCCCGGCAGCGTCGCGCTTGCCGAAGCACTCCCTCCGCCGCCCATGGCACCGCCCGGGAGCTGGTAGGACTTCTGCACCCACGCCCAAATCTTCTTGACGCCCTCGATGTCGGCCTGGTTGCCGGAATTCTTGCCGAAGGGATTGAAGGGGCTGTCGCTGTCCTTCAGCTCGAGCACGAAGTTTTGCAGGCCGCGCGTCGCGCTGGTCGTAAACGACAGCCAGCGCCTTTCGAGATCGCCGGCGGCGTTCGCTGCGTCCTGCGTAATGCCCTGCATCTGGCGCAGCAGGTCGTTGATGTTGTGCTGCTTGGAAATCATGGCGTCGACAATGCCCGGGTCGAGCCCGAGCTGCCGTCCCCAAAATCCGGCGCCGCCCGGCGAGCGCTCCTCGATCGCCTTCAGGTTCTTGGCGATGTCGAGAAACGTCTGGTTCACGCCCTTGTTGATGTCGACAAGCGTTCCGCCTTCTGCGCCGAGCGCCCGATACTGAGCAATGATCGGGTCGATCTTGCCACGCTGCCAGCCCTGCAGCGCGTCGGTCATCTGTGTGAACGACGCGGCCATGCCGCCAGCGTCGCCGCCGAAGATTGTCGCGAGATCCTGCCAGCGCGAGATGATGCTGGTCGGAATGTTCAGGTTGCGCGACAGTCGACCGACGGCTGCACCAGCGTGCACTGCGTTGATCGCGAATTCCGCCATGCCGCGCGCGCCGGTGATTGCCGCGAAGGTCGAAACAGCCGCATTGCGCAGATCGCGGAAAGAGCCGGCGGCCTTGCCGACACCGTGCTCGACATTCTTTGCCGCCTTCAGTTGCTGGTCTTCGAGCCGCTTCGCGGTCTCGAATGCCTCGCGCTGCTGAAGATTGAATTTGGTCGGGTCGAGCCCGAGCTCGACGACCAGACTGTCAATCACCGTCGCCATCATTCACTCCGGGGATTGAGCACGCGCCTGTTGTGAGCATCGACCGCGGCGATGTCGAGAAGGTCGTAGCAGTCGCGTAAGCTGTAGACGGTCGACAGCTCGTGCAGTGTCGCCAGCCGCAGCGAGATTATCCGGCTGGTAATTGGTCGCCTTGGGTAATCGAGGAGCTCTGATTCAAGAACGCCGAGCCCATCGAAGCGAACTTTGAGGCGAGCTCGGCCATAGTAAAACCCGTGTGCAGCTCCAAGATGGCTTTGCGCAATTCGAGCAGCGACGAGACTTCCTCGACATGCGTTCGGTTGAACGGCTCGAAATTCGTCTCCGAGTGCTGGAAGGTGACACACGCCGGCAGCATCTCGCGCCACAGCGGCAGCACCGCTTCTTCCTTCGCCCCCATGAAGACCTGATAGCCGACCAGCGGAATAGCGAGAACGCCGAGCGCCAGCATTTCCTGCGGTATCTGGATTCCGCTGGTGCCGAGCGCCATCAGCGCGCGTACGCCCCACTCCTCCGCCTGCACGGCGTCGACTTCGGTGACGACGAAGGTTTTGCCGGCGTCGCGGTTCTCGCCGTCCGCCGGCTTCTCGATTTTTACGAGTCTCTTTCTGCGCGCCATTTAGCTCGGGTTGGGTGTCACCCGCTCCCATCGAATCGTGTGGCGCCGCGCTTTGAGCACCCGGCCGGCGTCGGGCAGCGGCTGCCAACTGGTGAGGATGCCGCGCCGCATCGTGAACTTCGTACCGACCGACGTCAATATGACCGTGCCCTGAATCCGGTACAGCGCCTGGTCCGCGCGCTGGCGCAGATAAACCTGATCGAAGAAGAAGTTCGACGGCGAGTCCGCCATGAGCTCGTAATTCTGCTCCGTCGGATTGAAAACGACGCCGCCGGTCAGGGTGCCGTCGACGCCCATCGACGTCTCCGCCGCCTCGAGCACGTTGGTGCCGAAGATGTTGTCGGCGGAGAACTGCTGCAGCTGTTGCGGAATGTCGAACAGCCCGGCCACCGCAAGCATGATGACCGCGTTCGCTGAAGTAATATCCATGACGGATGTCCTTGTGCTGGAAGGTTGCGATTAGAGCAGGACGATCGACGCCATGTCGAACTGCTGCACGGATTGGCCGTCAACGTAGTAGAACGACATCGGCGGCGAGCCGCGCGCCTGGCGCACTTCCGGCGTTGCCACGCCGACGTCGAGGTACCAGCCCTGATTGGTGAGCGTGCTGGCAATGTCCTTGCCGGCGGAGTTATTGACGGCGGCGATCTGCGAAGCCGCCAGCGCCACGCCGGCGCGGTAGGCACCGAAATTGAGGAACTGCTCGATGGTGTCGGCGAGCGCGCTTTCGATCAGCCCGCGCCCTGCGGCGTTGTAGGGGATCGAGTAGGCGTTCTGCAGCAGGTTCGCCAGATCGCGCGTGAAGCCGCTGTTGAGCGCGATCTGGTTGAAGTAGCTGTCGGCCCACACAAACTGGCCCGAGATCGAGCCGTTGGTGTACCACTGCCACTCCTCGTCGCCGTCGGCCTGCACTTCGTAGAAATTGTAGCCGTTGGCGAGCAGGTTGTCGTGCACGGTGTCGTCGGTGACGCTGACCGCCATACCCGACTGCCGGCGCGCATCGAACGTCACGCGGCCGTTGGTCTGCGTGAAGTCGATCGAGGCACCGATGCCCATCACGAAGGCGCCAAGGTTGGCGTAATCGAGCGGGTCGGTCGGCGCGTTCAGATCGTCGGAGGCCGTCTGCCAGTTGCAAATGGTGCCGTTGATATCGCCGGCCTTGATGCGGTTGCCGAGACTGCTGGTCGCGTTGTCGGAGACCGTCGGTGCCGCGTCGTCGTCGGTGGCGACAAAGCAGAAGCGGCTGTTCTGCGTGCCGTTCCACACCGCGAACGCGTAGCGGATGTCGTTGCCGGTCTCGTCCGGATTGAAGCCGAGCGTGAAGGAGGCAAACGCGCGGCTGACCTGGATCAGCGCGTTCATGTACGCCGCCGGCGTCGTGACCGCATCCGCACCCTGCGAGAGCACCGCGCCCGTCGCCTGCGTCAGTTTCAGGCTTGCCGAGATCGCGCCTGTGGCGAACGCCGCGGTCGAACTGTCACCTACCGTCGGCGAAATGATTTTGAAGGCGCCGGAGACGCTGTCATAGGTGACGCCCGGCTCCGTGCTCGTCATCGCCACACTGCCGACCGTCTGCGAGTCGCTGACCTGGTACGTACCGGCGCCGCCCGGCGTGCCGGTGAGCTGCGAGACGATATAGGTGCCGGCCGTCACGCCGACGCCGGTTACCTTGCCTCCCACCATGATCTCGCCGGTGACGCTGGAAGCCGTGAGCGTCGTTGTCGAGATCGCGCCGGTAAACGACGCCGAATTCGGGCCGTAGACGCCGAGTGTGTCGCCGATGAGCTGCGCGGCATTCGAAAACGACGTCGCGCCCGACAGATCCGGGCTGCCGCTCTTGGTGACGCCGTCGAGCACGATCGAGAGCGTGCCGGAAATGCCCTGCAGCTCCGTCAGCGTCATATCGGAGATGTCGCCGCCGCGCAGCCACGCGCCGACGTCGTTTTCGTTGTACTGCGCAAACAGCATCCGCGCCGGCTTGCGGTTCGAATTGGTGAAGCCGCCGAAATACTTTGCGCTGGCGCGCGCTTCCAGCGAGTCGTCGCCGAAGTAGTTGCCTACCGCGATCTCCGAGGAGAGCGACAGCACCGTGCCGATCGGCACGCGATCGCTCGTGGTGAGCAGGAGGCCTGACAGGACAAGTGCGCTGCCGCCGGCGGCAAGCACCGCAGGCGTGATGCGAACGGTTTTTTGGATCGAGACGGTGCTCATCGCAAATTTTCCTCGTGGGTGGGTTTCAGGTGCCGGTAGCGGTGACCGTGCTGTTCGGCCAGTGGTCAGGGTTGGTCTCGACATCGATCAGGCCGACGGTCAGCGTGCGGGCGCTTTCCGCCGTGGCTGTCAGGGTGAAGTTGACCTGCAGATTCGCTTCGATCACGTAGCGGTCTTCGTATTGCTGCTCGCCCGACGTGAATTGCATGTTGCGCGGATCGTCCGCATAGAGCGGCGCGATCGTCGGGTACTGCTCGAAGAACTCCACCGCATAGCCGTCGCGGAACAGCGTCGAGATGCGCATGGAATTATTGAAGGCTTCCGGACCGTGCACGTCGAGTTGGATGGTCACCTGCGCGGCCTGGCGGATCGTCTGCTGTTGCGTCTCGCCGTCGTGCGAGACGAAGTTGGTCGACAGCCGCGGCATGCGCAGCATCCACATGACGACGTAGTTTGCTTCCTTCGGCTCCGGCACGCGGTTTTCCTGACCGACCACGACGACGTGCTTCGTCACCGGGTCAGTGGTGCTGTCCTGCGCCGGCAGGATGTCCTGCAGGAAGGCGCGGATCGCCGTGAAGACGTCGTCTTCGGTCGGCGCCTGCGTAAAGGTCGTCATCGATAGTAGCTGATGTTCAGCTTGGCGCCGCTGGTCTGCTCGATAAACTTCACGGTCCGCAAGGGCCCGGTGTAGACCAGCAGCACGCCGACCGCGAGCGGCTGCCCTACCGTTGCGGAGGGGTCGGTGCCGTCATCGCGGTAGCGCACTGCCTGCGCTTCGGCCTGTATGAAGGCCGTCGTCGCGCCCGCCGGCACGGTCAGCGCGGTCGCGCTGCCGAGCGACGTAATCTGCTGGTAGCCGAGCGCGGCGTAGCGAATGCCAGCGTCGGCGACTGCCGCCGTGCTGACAAGCAGGAAGGCGAAAGCGACAAGGAAAAGCCGTTTCATGTAAACCTCACGATGCGGGGAACAGGGACTCGAGCGCCTGCAGGGTGCCGGCGAATTGATCTGTGCGGGTGCCGTCGGTCAAGATGACCTGGCATTCGTGTTCGTAGAAGGCCGGCTGGATGTCGAGCGCGGCCTGGTCGGCCGGCGTCAAGGTAATCAGCGCCTTGCCCGTCGAGCCGTCGCCGACGATCACGATGCCGTCGCCGACGGTGAGGGTGTCGATCTCCACGCCGTCGAGCGCCAGCCTCCATTTCACCTGACAGCCGGTGATGGGGAGCACGTTGGCGCAGCTGTCGTGCGCGGTGAGCTCGATCCGCCAAGTCTCGCCGACCCGGAATTCGATATTCGCCGCCGTGGCCATCCTCAAAACTCCGTATCGGGGTTGATCGGCTCCGGGTAGCCGTCGACGTGCACGCCCGAAGCGCGACCGGAAATGTAGACCGGCTCGTCAGGCATGCCGGCGATCGGCGCCTTGCCGCCGCGGCCGAATATCTTCGTCCGGATAGGCGTAATCACGAAGCGGGCGATGATCGTCACCACGCTTGCGACCGTGATGCGCACCGTTTTCGTGATTGCCTTCGTTGGCCGCGTCACCGTCGATCGACAGACAATGAAGATGCGCTTGGCAATGAAGCGCGTCATGAGGACTGTGGTCGCCGCGGTGATGTTCACCTTTTTCTGCGGCTGCTTGAACAGTGCGACCGTCGAGGCGCAGAGGATCGAGATCGAAACAAACTGGTTGCGCCCGATCGTCACCGCGGATGAGCAGGTGACGAAAACCTTGTGCGACGTCAGCTTCTGCAGCGCCACGTCGCCGTGGCAGGCAATGAACAGCTGGTGCGCCGTCGCCTTCCCGACAGAGACCGCACTGGCGCACGCGATCGAGATCGTTGCCGTCTTCGCGCGGGCGACCGAAACCACCGTCGCAGAGACGATGGCAACAAGCTTTCCGATCGAGCGGCTCGTAGAGACCGACGTCGCAGCCGTAATCGAGACGTTCTTCTGCGGCTGCCGGGCGAGCGTCACCGCCGAGGCGCAGGCGATGTCGATGTGGTGCCCGGTCTGCTTGATGAGGGCAACGATCGAGGAACAGGTGATTGCGATCGTTCGCGTCATGGAGCGCGAGATGGTGACTTGCGACGTCGACAGGATGTCGACCGTTTTGCCGATACCTTGCAGCGTGGTCACGACGCTGGCGCAGGTGACGTTCACCAGCTTGGAGGCGCTGCGCAGCATGGTTACGGCCGTCAGGCACGCAATCTCGATGTCCTTATTGGAGCGCGTCGAGATCGAAACCAGCGAGGCACAGTCGACGGCGATCGAGTGCTGCACCTGCTTCAGGACGGCAACAAGGCTGCTGCAGGTGATGGCCAGCTGCTTCGCAATGTCCTGCTTCGTCGTGACCGACGTCGCGGCAGTGATCGACACAAGCTTGCCGGCCAGCTGCTGCAGCGTGACGGCCGTCGCCGCGAGGATCTGCACGTTCTTCTGCGTCTGCGTCGTCAGCGTCGTAGCGCTGTCGCAGGTGATGTCGATCGTTATCGGCACGACGCCGGACTGCTCGTGCACGTCGACCAGGCTGGCGCAAGTGATCTCGATCAGCTTTTCGATTTGCTTCGAAAGCGTGACCGCGCTCGCCGCCGTGATGTTGATCGTCTGAACTGTCGTCTTGTTCGGCGTCACGGCGGAAGACGCCGTGATCGCCACGTTCTTCAGCGTCTGCCTCAACATGGTCAGCGCCGAAGCGCAGGTGACGGAAACCGTCTTTCCCGCACTCCGCGCCCCCGACACTGTCGAGGCGCAGGTGACAGCAACGTTCTTCAGGGTTTGGCGCAGCATCGACACCGACGACGTCGATGTGATCGACACGGTCTTTGACGTTCTCCTGGTCATCGACACGCTTGACGTCGACGTGATCGTGACCGTCTGATTTGTCGACGCCGTCGGCGTGTAGGTTACGACGATACGGCCTGCACCACCGTTGCCGCCAGCGCCGGGAGAGCCGGAGTTGGCCGAAGACCCGCCGCCGCCGCCGCCAAGAAGACCGAGCTGATGGAAAGCTGGAAGGCCATGGAAGGTTCGCTCCCCGACATGGTGGCCGGCATCCAGAAGAAGGTCATGGAGCTGGCGACGGCCAAGAAGCTCCCCGCCGGCCTCGACAAGGCCGGGGTGGAGTCGGCCAAGACCGCGCTCGAAGGCGCCACCGCCGCGTGGGCGGAAGCCGGGGCCGCGTTCAGCGCCGGTGACATGATGAAGGCTGTGGCCAAGGGTTCCGAGGTCAAGAAAACCGCCGAGGAACTCATGAGCAAGCTGGGCATGACC
>OFQZ01000158.1_pt1 | contig 26881 bp, 26 predicted proteins | sample 1543011 | NCBI WGS metagenome assembly OFQZ01 (sample SAMN07774216, study PRJEB24372) | wastewater metagenome | isolation source: Exp Tend NO 0WW | collected 2016-02 | reverse complement strand
CCGCCCCCCTCCTCCCATACCGAATCTCCCTACTTGGAGGGAGGCCAACCCAACCTGGCGCACAGGTTCACGCTGGACGAACTCAAGAGTGGGGCGGCCTCCAGCCTGTGGGGTGGAATTCCCCAGCAGGACATCCTGGCGTACTTCAAGGAACTTGCCGGGCAGCGGGCGACCTCGGGTCCCGAGGCCGTCACCTTCTCTCCGATGGGACCCCGTGGCGTCACCATGTATGGGCAGGGGTCCGGCGGCCTGGGCCAGGGATTCGGGGGTGACGTGTACAACGCCTGGAGCCAGGGACAAGGAGCGAAGCGTGAGGGTTGGACCCAGAGGCGCACGGAGAACGGCGGCTTTGGATACGAGAGGCCCCGGGAGGCGAGGGCTCCAAGGTCCGGAAGCTTCGGGGCCAGTCGCTCGTTCAACTCGTGGTTGCAGACCCCCGGGGGAGGACGATAATGAGCCAGTTCAATACGAGTTCGTGGATGCCCAGGTTCCAGTTGCCGAGTGGCAAGACGCCCATGCGGACGTTCAATGCCCCGGCGAGCGGCACGCCCGGATGGGACCAGGGTTTCTACCAGCACCTGGTGGGAGGCATGAACTGGGATCCGATGGACGCGGCACGGCAGGCCGCCACGTCCTCGGGGTGGCGAGTGGATGGGAACACGGCTCGCATGACGGAGCCCGGTGGTGCCTTCGGATTCCCCGTGGAGCGTCCCCTCTCCACGTTCGGGCAGCCCAATCCGTTGGGGCCCCTCTCGAACATCCCCAAGCCCATCCTGGAGGCGTTTACCCAGGAGACCGCCGAGAGACAGAAGGTGGCGGACGAGACCAGGAACGCGGCATTCCAGCACGCGGACGCCGCCCAGAACACGTTGCAGCAGGCCGCCAACGCGCTCCTTGGGCTCTCCCAGCAGTTTGGCGGCCAGGGCCAGTCCCTCTTTGACACGGGCAGGAGGGACCTTCTCGATCAGGGGACTGAGCGGGGCCGGGTCGAGGACGCGCTGGGCACGTCGGAGCGGATGTCTCGTGATTTGACCTCGGGCGTAAACAAGATCGTGGGAGATACGACCTCAAGGGTGCGAGGTGACCTGGGCGTGGCCCGGGCGGAAATGGACCGGGCGGTCACGGAGTACGACACCTGGGCGAAGAAGGCTCCCGATCTCCAGGTCGAGGAGATGAGCGTGGCCGCGCACTCCATGAGGATGAACGCGGACAGGCAGTTGCGGTCCACCCTCCAGTCGATGCAGGCAAGGGCGGACGCGGAAGGCCGTCCGCTCTCACCCCAGGAGTTGGACCAGGCACGAGAAGTGACCGTGCGAGATACGGGCGCGCAGGTACAGGGTGCCATCACGGAGATCGGGAGCCGCTGGTGGGACAAGATGGACAACCTGAACAAGACGCTGGCGGGTCTTCGCATGAGCAAGGCGAGCACCTACCTCCAGGGCGGGCAGATGGAGCAGGGGCTTGGGGAGTTCGGGCTCCAGGGCGAACAATTGAAGGCTGGAGGGACCCAGTTCCTCGCGGGGATGCAGATGCAGGCGGCCCAGGCCGAACTCGCCACCAAGCAGGCGCTTACGCAGGGGCTCCAGGTGCTGTCCCAGGTCAACGAGGTGAACTCGGGCATCTATTCGGCGGCGCTCCAGACCGCCGCGCTCTGGAGCGTGCAGGGGCATCAGGACATGGCGGATTTCATCCTGAAGAACCCCAAGTCCATCGTGTCGTGGTACCAGGGGCTGCTGGCGCTCCTGTCCACGGGCAAGGCGCTGGAGCCCACGGCGGGCGGCGGCGGTGGTGGTGGGGGCCGACAGCGAGCCGGACGGCAGGAGGGAGATGACGGGATGGGGCAGGGGATGTTGCAGGAGAGGGGTGGGTTTGAGGTGAGTCCCTTCCGGCAGCCCCGCGAGAACGAGGGCGGCGGGGCTCCCCGATCCACGGAGGGCGGATCGAGCGGAGAGCCTCGTCTCCTAAGCACGAGATTGGCGGATGCAAGGAATAACTGGGATCTGCCGACGAGCCGCAGGCCGTGATGACAGAAAGGACGTGAGGTATGGCCGCTGGTGAGATCATGCCGGGGATGGGTGGTGAGATCAACGTGACCGGGCAGCCCGGCCCGGTGAGCACGCAACAGTTGTGGAACAAGAAGTTGCAGGACGACCAGTTGGCCACGCAACAGTCCATGCAGGGCGCGGAACTGAGGCAGAGGGCGAACGAACATCGGGAGGCGCTGGAGCAGTCGAGCCGCATGGGGGCGAGGCAACTGGGGTTGCAGGAGGCCCAGTTCCAGCACACGAAGAAGCAGGACGAGTGGGATCGTGAACTGCGCAACAGGACGGAAAGCCGGGCGATGGAGCTTCAGCGGATCGCGGTGGAGCACGACGCCCTGGATCGACAGGCACGGCAGGCGGAGGCCACGGGCAACGTGGAGGAGGGCGAGCGGATCAAGATGAAGGTGGCCGAGTTGGAGGCGAGAAGGCAGAAGGCGGTGGAGGCGGTTACGCTCGCGGGCACGCTCACGTCCACGATCGCGCAGGCGCAGAAGTCGATCACGGATCGCAAGGGCGCGAGCCTGCTGGACCTGTTCCAGAACCAGTTGACGAACGCCACGCAGTTGAGCGACACGTACCGGGAGGCGGTGAAGAAGAGCCTGGGACGGTACCTGTCGGGAGCGACCAAGTTCGAGAGGCAGGACAGGGATTCCTGGGGATACTCCTATCAGAAGGAGGATCAGGATGTCAAGAACAAGCTGGCGATGCAGGAGCGATATGGGGATTTTCTGCAAGCGACGTTCGTGGATACGGGCCTGGATCCGCATTTGAGCCCGGAGATGCGGCAGAAGCTGAAGACCGTGGGCGAACTCCTGGGGAGTGCGCACGCGAAGGGACGGTACTTCTCGCAGGAGGACGTGGAGGGATCGCTGCGACAGGTCATTGGTGAGTTCAACGAGATGGCGAAGAGGAATCTTGAAGCGAATCCGGGCAGCCTGGTGGACGAGCAGACGCTCCCGGGCCTGCTCCACATGGTGTACGAGGGGTTGGGAGATCCGGGGATGGCGGTGACGGGCACGGCGGGAGCCGCGATCGCGCAGGGTGCGGCGGCGGGTGCCACGGTGAGTCCGGGGATCGAGGATGTCAGGAAGCTGGCGATGGGACAGGACGCGGTGGAACTTCGTAGGGTGCTGGGGAGCCTGAAGGACGAGCAGGGAAACCTGCTCGTCAAGGTACCTGGAACTCCGGGTGTGGACATGCCGTCGCCCTGGAACGCGAAGCTTGCCGCCGGGATGTATGGGGAGGGAAACCCTACGAACAGGGCGTTCAGTAGGCTGCTCCGCGAGTTGGAGGGATCACCAAACCCCTTCTACCTGATGAAGAAGTACACGGAGGGTGCGAAGGGCGTGGGGGGCATGGACGAGGATCTCGTCGAGGCGCTGGGCGGGGGCGGATTCATGGGAAAGATCCCGCCCAAGGTGCTGAAGATGCTCCAGGATCGAGTTCAGGAGAACTTCGACAACTTGTCGGCGATCGTCACGGGGAAGGGCCTGGATCTCAACGATCTCCTGGCGAACCCGGACTTTGATCCCTTCAAGAACGAGCGGGAGATGCAGGCCCAACTCGACGCGATCAAGGCGGAGATGATGGCCCTGACCGATCCCGCCTATGGCGCGAGGACGCAGCGTCGCGTGGGCGCGGAAGTGGGGAAAGAGCAGGAGGGACAGCGACGGGATCTGGACCGGAGGACCCTGGAGGTCCTGGGTCGTGGGGTGCCCCGCATGGAGTAGGCGAAAGGGAGGCGTGAACCAATGGGCTGGAGGGACCTTGTGGATCGCTTCGTGACGAGGCTGCACACGGAGGGACGTGCGATCGAGCCCTTCGTGGAGGGAGCGGAGGTGGATCCCTCAAAGGTCGTGGATGCGTCGGAGGCCCACGTCACGGGGCTGCATTATGAGATCACCACGAAGAAGGTGCGGGACTTTCTCTGGGGAGCCCGTACTATTCCGTGCGTGAAGTCACGGACGGGGGTGCTCTGGGGCGTGCAGGACGGGGCGGTCACGGTGATCGGGATCGGAACACTGGAGTAGGTCATGGCTGGCAAGACGGGCAAAGCTGGCAAAGCTGGCAAAGCTGGGGCTGGAGGGACCTTCGGATACAACGAGGGGGACTTCACGCCGATCAACGCAGAGTATTTGAGGAGGGGGGCGGCGGAGGGCGTCGCGCCCACGAAGGGAGGGGGGCTGGGAGGGCTGGGATCCACGGCGCTTATGTATATGGGGGGACCCCTGGGGATCGGGCTGATGGGGTTGAGCGCGCTGACGCAGATCCCGGGGGCCCTGCGGGAGGGGAGTGATCTGAGCGATCAGTGGTTCGGGACCGATATTTTGAATCGGAGACGGCGGATGCTGGAGCAAATCCAGATGCTGATGCCGAGCACGCTATCGAACGAGTTTGGAGAGGCGGGTGATCTCGCGGGGGCCCGGTACCTGAACGACGCGGGGCGGGGGTTCCAGGCGCTGGGACGGGTGGGAGAGGGCATGGAGAGATTCGGGGGCGTACGGGATGCGTTGATGGCGGAGAGGCTGGGGCCGGTGCTCGCGGCCCAGAGCGGGAGGCTCGCGGCCATCCAGCAAACCATGTCGGAGTCGCCGGGCGCGGTGTTCGATCGGCTGGGAATCTAAGAGCATGGCGAAGGTCCCTCCAACCCCGATGGCGTCACCCGTGGACAAGACGTGGTTGAGTTCCATGCTGACGAAGGGCTCGAAGAGGGCTGGCGCGATCAACCTGGGGTTGATGGCGCTGCCCTTTGCGCCGGGGTTGGTGAAGGGGTTGGGGGAGTCGGTGGCGGGTGGCTTTGGCGCTGGGGAGGAGGAACGACGCCAGGACACCATGATGCAGATGCAGGGGCTCGCCGATCAGTACGTGGTGATGCGGCAGCGGAGGGCCGCCGAGATCCAGAGATTGAATGGGATCAACCAGCAGTTGTTGCAGACGTATGCGCCGGAGTTGTACCAGCAGTTGCTGGCGGGAAGATCGCTCCCGCCCGAGGCCGTGGTCATCGGGGGCAGGCCCCGGCATGACCTGATCCAGGATGTCGCGGCTCAAATGAGCGCGGGACAGTTCCAGGCGGGAGGTAATCGGGGGCTCATGCCATGAGAGAGGTGAGCCCCAAGTTGCTGGAATTGTTCGCCGACAAGATGTTCAGGTACGTGGAGGGGTTGAAGACTCTGAAGGGGAAGAAGAAGAGGGCTCCTCGGGCGCGTGGTGGGGTGGAGGTGGGGGCGAAGGGGGTCCCGGAGAATCCGTATGTTCCGGGGACGAGGCAGGAGTTCCAGGAGAGGATCACGAGTCCGGAGTGGGAGAAGCTAAACGAGGGTGAGGCGACGAGCGTGACGGGGCGTCATGTGCAGCCCTTGACGAAGCTGCGCCTGGAGGTGGATGAGGAGGCGTCGAGGCTGGGAGAGAGGATCAGGCCGCACTCCAGCACGGGGTTGGTGCGGGATGAGAAGGGATTGCATGGAGCGGCGGCACGGATCCTGGCGGTCTCCGGAATCCTGGAGAGGCTGGAGAAGCAGAAGTGGACGGCGTATAAAGCGATGAAGGCGGCGCAGGAGCAGGGAGATGCAGCCGTAGCGAAGGTTGCGCAGCAGGACTTCAAGGAGATAGGGAAGAGGCAGTACGGGTTGCTGCATGGATTCGCGGAGGATCGGTCGAACCCGCTGATGAAGGGGGTGGGCTGGGATGTCGGGGTGTCGGTGAAGGGGGATGCGAGGATCAAGACGTATGGCGACCTCGTGCGCACGAAGATGGGGTCTTCCCTGTTCGAGAGGTTCGACTTCCTCGTAAAGCGAGCGCAGAAGGATCTTATGGGGATGGAAGACACCTCCGAGATGATAGGGGGTGTGGGAAGGGAGACTCCCAGGAAGATCGCTGGGGATTTGAACAGGGCGATCTCGGAGTTTGAGAAGGGAAACTACACGGCGGCGTTCCACAGGTTGAGCGCTGTGGGATCGGGGATCAAGGGATACCCGATGTCGAAGCACTTGGACTATGCGAACAGCGTGGTGGGGGGCGGCGAGGACATCCCGGAGTATGCGAGGGTGGCGAGGGAGCCGGACCTGACGCCCCGGGAAAAGTATGATTGGAAAGTACAGAAGATGGAGGAGGATGGTGGGGAGTATCCGGGGCCGTTCCTGGAGACGGACGCCGAGAAGGAGGCCTACGAGGGAAAGATGAAAGAGTGGCGGGGTGAGGAGTCGAGGTTGAAGCGATTGCAGATGGCATCGCTTTCCAGGTTTGCCAAGAGGCCCTGGGAGGATCCCGAGAAGTTGCTTCAAGGGGATCTGGATCGGTCCTTGGGAAAGGAGTTGGGGACATTGGATCCGCTGGATCCGGTGGTAGAGCCTCCGGTGGCTGCCAGCCTGGATCAGATGAAGCCAAGGTTTGGTGGGGAGGAGGTAGCCCCGAATATGGAGGTCGCCCGGTACGTGGAATCACTGGGTAGGCAGAGGATGATCCAGGGATTGGAGGGAGTGGCGGACAAGAGGAATCGAACGTGGCAGAAGCTTTTGGGAAACATGGTGCGGACCCCAGGAGTTCTGGAGAGGCTTAAGAAGAGACCGCTGGAATTTGGGGAAGTTAGAGAGTTGTTGCCGGAGGGAGTTCAGGTCTCGCCACAGAGCTTGAAATTGCTCCAGATGCTGGGGGTGCTGGGAGCGGGGCCCGAAGATATGGAATCGAGTGAGGAGTTGTGGAGCAGGGCGGTGGAGGGGTGGTTGAGCAGGGAAGGTTCCAAGTTGTAGGGGTGTGAGTGCGTCCGGCCTTGACGGGGACCGGACGCTGCTCCAGGGCTCCGGCTCTCCTGTGTAGGGGGAGCCGGGGTTTACGGGAAAGACGGCCTATTGTTTGGGATCCCAATCCGAAGTGGGTTGGGAAGGAGGTTCTATGGCAGGGCAACACGCGACGCAGACGAGCATGGCACCCGCAATCCACAGCCAGGTTCTGGCGTGGTCATTCAATTATCAGGGGAGTGTGATCCCGCAATACCTGCCGTTGTTTACGGCGGAGCAGGACACGGTGGTGGAGAACGTTTCGGTCTTCGTGGACAAGGGGACCGAAGCGCTGGATATGGATTTGACGATCATCAAGGCGACTACGGCGGTGGACTTCACGGTGACGAACACGCCGATCACGGAAAGCCTGGATATCGGGCTGTCGGCTGGCTCGACCTTCGCGGACAACGGCGCGGGGGAGTTCACGATGGTGAAGACGGCGGGCGTGCCCTCGGCCAACCTAATTTTGGGGAAGAGGGTATCGGCCACGAATGTCACGACGATGGGAAACACCGTGTTCCTGAAGTTCTCGGCGGCTCCCACGATCAATGTCGTGAGGGTGTGCGTGACGATGCGGATCTCCACGATCGTCAAGTAAGGCTTTGTCAAGGGGACATTCGATGCAGGGTCAGCCCATCGACGTGGGGATGATGGGGGGTGGTCCGAGTACGCCCGCCGATGGTGAGATTGGGTACCAGCCCGTCTCGTTTTATGATATCCCAGGGATTGCGCTGGGGCAGGTGTTGACGGGGAACTTCAGTGGGGAGTCCCTGCTGTCCCTCCTGACGGATCCGGACAAGCTGACGCCACACGAGCGCATCTCGTTGCGGGATCAACTGGTAAGCAGGGAGACGAATCCCTTTGGGAAGGCGCTCATTGGGGTGGTCTCGAACCCGTGGGTGTGGCTGGCCATGCTGACGAGCCCGGTGGGGAGCAAGGCGCTGTTGGCGGGGAAGTCGCTGTTTTCAAGGGCGGTGGGAGCATCGAGCCAGTTGCGCGAGAGCATCCCGTTCTTCGGGAAGCTGCTGACGACGCAGGAACTTGTGCAGGGTGGGCAGTCGCTCGCACTTCAGGTGGGGGCCTCGAAGAAGGCGGTCATGGTACGTGCGGTGGAGAGCCGGGCCCGATCGCTCGATGGCCTGCTGGCGAAGTTCGACGAGTTGCATGGCAAGCGAGGGCCCTGGCACCAGATGGACGGGAGCGAGGTGCTCCTGGCGCACAGTTATGAGGAGGGTTCGAGGGCCCGGGAGATCGTGGAGGAGTTTACGACGCTGAACTCGGCGATCCGTCAGAACCTGGATCGAGATCTGGAGCCCAGGTTTGCAAAGACGGTTCGCGTGGATTCGTACTCGAAGGAGCCCGGCGGCGAGGCGCGGAAGATGCGGAGGAACACGCCCCTGGCGGGGGGTGTACGGGCGGACGTGGCCGACTTCGAGGTGGCGGTCACGAACGTGCGGCGTCTGGAGAAGGAGACCAAGGGACAGTTCTGGGAGGAGTATCAGGACGCAAAGGATCGTGGGGTTGGAGGGACCTGGCTCAAAGAGATAGAGAAGCAGGGGTGGCAGGGGAAAAAGGTGGTGCTGCCGAAGGGCGTACGGTTCGGCGCGAAGGAGTTTTTGGATGCGTGGATGGAGCAGCACCTGCCGAAGGTGACCGCGACGACCAGCGTGGCCAAGGGCGGGGTAATTCCTCATGTGAGGTTGCTGAAGGAGGGGAGTGCGCTCAGGCAGATGGAGGAGGTGTTCGGAGAGGCTGGCCTGGAGATGATGCGGGAGGAGGGTCTCTCACTCCAGAGATTGTTCGTTCACCTGGTGGGAGACATGGACGAGTATGAGAGGACGGGGAGGGCCGTGATCCAGGGGGACAAGGTGGTGCGGCAGGCGGCGAACATGCGGAGGAACCTGGTGCCAGGAGGCCAGGTCTCCGACCTGTTGTCAGAGAACACGTCGGCGCAGGGGCTGGAGGCGATGGCCACGCTCCTGGGGATGCAGAAGTACAAGGAGGTGGGCGAGGCGCTCCGGAGATCGGTGGTGGGGGATACGAGGCCGCTGATGGAAGCGTTCAAGGAGTTGCTGGAGCCCCAGGTGTGGGGTGATCCGTTGCGATGGGGGCCCCGCAACCACTTCGTACCCGTGAAGGTGCTGATGGAGAGGGGGAAGATGGGAAGCCCGTCGCAGGGGCTCGACGCCATGCAAAGGGCGGCGGAGACCTGGACCCCGTTGAGTTCGTCGCACATGGCGAGCACCGTCGTGCCCATCACGGAGAAGGAGTGGTACTTCAATCCGGAGGCCCTGGAGAGGCTGAAAAGGGTGAGGGGTTCCCGGTTGACCGCCGAGGAAGAAATATTGCTGGATAAGGAGATCAAGAGGGGATCGAGTGCAGCCGCATACAACTGGAGGCGGGATGGCCGCAGGGTGATGGGGGTGGGGCTGGATTCGGAGGCGATGTGGCAGCGGGCCCTCGACAACAGTTCGACGGCGATCGCGCTCAACGTGGAACCCGCGACGGCGGCGATGCTGGCGGAGGACGCCGAATATGCGGTCAGGGTGGCGGCCACCCGCCGTGAGCGTACGAGCTACGTGGGGGGATTGGGACACTTGAAGGTGTCGGAGCCTTTGCCTTCGTCTCCCGAAGCGACGAGGAACGTGACGGCGGGCGATCTCGTGGAGCGGATGTTCCACAGGCACGCCGCGCCCTACCAGGACATCATCAAGAACACGATGGTGCCCTCGATGTTGCAGAAGGCTGGCCCCGAGTACATGGCAGTCTACAACGCGCAGATGCGGGGGAAGGAGCTTGCGAACTACCTGGCGGGATCCAGGGTGGGGTCCCTCATCGAGAAGCATGGAGGGGCGGTGGGGAAGAGGATCGTGGAGCGATTGCGGGAAGTGGGAGACTTCGAGAAGCCCTGGAGCAAGCTGGACCTGGAGGGTGGGCTCGCCAAGTGGCTGTACGTCACGCACCTGGGCATGAACACGAGTTCGATGCTCATCAATCTGTTGCAGCCGCTGACGCTGGCGGCCACCGTGGGCAACACGGACGACGTGCTCCATGCCTATGGGGACGCGATCAAGGGCATGACGAAGTACGCGGAGTTGCGGGTGCGGGACGGCGGCCTCTTCATCAACAACGCGAAGCGGACGGCCATCATGCGGGAGGCCTTCCCCATGATGGGGGCCGCCACGGGGGGTACGGATGTCCTGGGGATCGGTCCAGCGCTGGAGTCCATCGACTCATGGATCATGCAGGGCGGGTTGAAGAGCGGATGGATGGACAAGGCCGCGTCCATTATGATGAAGGGATTTGAGAAGACGGAGTGGATGAACCGGCTCGTCAGCGCCCATCTGTACCACAGGGTGAGCCAGAGGGCGGCGGGAACCGCGATGGGCCTGGAGCGTGGCGCGTACAGGGCGTTGGGGACGGAGGCGCTCCTGAAGCACAATCCGGCGTACCTGACGGACATGGAAAGGTTCGTGCTCCAGTTCCAGTTCGGGGCGAACGATCTCAACACGCCGCTGATCTTCCAGAAGGGATTTCTGGCGAACCCGCTGCTCCGCCAGTTCATGTCGTTCCCGTTGAGGATGGCGACGACGGCGTTCTCGGTCGCGCCACGGCTGGGTGGAGAGGAGTCCTATTGGAAGGGCCTGGCGAACGTCTCGCTCAGGGCGATCGGGCTGAGCGCGTTCACGTACGAGATGGGGAAGGGGTTGCTGGGAGCCGACCTGTCGAAGGGGCTCTATGCGTCCTCGGTCACGGATATCTTCGGGGGAACGAGGCTCAAGGACTCGAAGGGCGAGGTGATCCAGTTACCGCCCGTCATTGATATCCCGGTGGGACTGCTCCGGGGCGTGGCTTCCGATGATCTTCGGTTGTTGAGCGATTCGGTGGCGAGGGTGGTACCCGGCGGCGTCGCCCTCAATCGTGCGATTGGAGTGGTTTCACAAGCCCCCGACGTGGTGGGCGGTTTCCCACGGTCCATCCAGAAGACGTACGTGGACTGGAATCATCCGCTGCCCGATGGACGGGTGCCCTTGTACAAGCAAGACGGCTCGTTGATTGATTACAAGGGGCGGGCCGAACTCGTGGCCAAGGCCTTCGGCGCTGACCTGGGAAAGTTCAAGGAGCATGGCGAATTTGATCGGTACCTCATCAAGCAGAGGGACGAGATCCTGAAGTACAGGCAGGAGTTCTTGAGGTCGCTGGCCTCGAACGACCTGGGGAAGGCGACAAGCATCAAGCGAGAGTTCGAGGATCGCTTCAAGGTGCCCCTGACCGTGCGCCAGGACCAGATGCGAGCGTTCTTCCGGAATCGGGTGAGTGGTCGCACGGAGCGTATTCTGGGTCGGCTCCCATCCGACCTTCGCGGGCAGTACGGAGGGATGGCCCCTTCGGGCGCTGCCCCGAATGTAGGAGGTCCCTCCAGCCTGGCGGGTGGTTTGAGTCCACGGATGATGGACGCGGTTCGCCAGAACCAGATGAACCAGGAGATGCTCCAGGACATGATTCGCCGGGCGCAGCAGGTGGGTGGCGCGGGATCTCGTGCTGACCTGGGTGCGGAGTCACCGTTTACGGGGTTCGGCGGCTCCTTCCAACGATGACGGGATAGGGTTCGTGTAGCACACCTGGAAACCCATGATCTCCCCGGGTTAGCAGGGATCATGCGACCGTGGGGCTATGCGACTCTTGGTGCAAAGGAGTCTCGGAACACACCCTGTCTCACGAATCCTACCCCATGAAAAGGAGCCGCCACACGGGAGATGCAGCGGCTCCGAGAGGAGAGAGTGATCTGCGTGGGCAAGCCCCTTCCCTCCGTGTGGGGAGAAGAAGGGGCGGCTGGAGGGACCTTCCATTGATGCCTCTCGGCAGTTCGATCTGGGACAACGCTTTGAGTATACCCGGGTCGAGCCTGTTGAGGCAAGGCCCGGATGAAGAAGGAACAATCGTGGTGGTGCTGGGGCTACTTGCCCTTCGCGCCGCCCTTCTTGCCGCCCTTCTTGCCGCCGCACTTGTTCGTGATGGCCACTCAAGGCCCCCTTTCATGAACGGACGGGAAGTGTTTGGATGCTCCCAGTGGGCGGGGTGTGAGGTCAGTCGGAGATGGCTTCGACGAGGTACTCGGTCTTGTCGGTGAAGGCGGAGGGCTTTCCCTCCTTGTCCTTGCGGGTCTTCCACTGGATGTTGGCCGCGACCACGACCTTCTTCTTCGAGATCATGTCCTTGACGGCGGCGAAGGTGGCGGCCACGTCCTTGATGTCGTCCTTGCCAAGGGTCGTCACCGCCATGAGGTGCTGCTTGAAGCGGCCCCAGTCACCCTGGGCGATGGAACGGAGCCAGGCGGGATCGGCGGGAAGGGACGCGATCTGGGAGTCGGAGAGCAACTCGAAGGGACGACCATCGAACTCGATTTCCTTGGAGTCGGGGTTGCTCTTGTCCACGAGGCTGCGATAGCGGAACGTGATGTGCGCGCAGGGGAGCTTGGGAGCGTCCTTGCCCGCGAACCGCTGGCCGACCTTCTCGGTGACTCCCACGATGACAAGGGTGGCGGGTCCGGCGGGCGGCCACTCTCCCTGGAAGCCGAAGCCCGCCTGGGGCTCGGCGGACGTGGCCGTGTTGGTTCCGGCCTTCAGGATGGACAGGACATTGTTGTCGATCGTCATACGCTGGTTTCCTTTGGAGCGTCGAACATGGCCTTGGTATAGGCCTCCTCGAACACTTCCCATGCTCCCTCTTTGGGAAGGTCGATTCGCTCGGGCAACGTTACCCGAGATTTAGTCAGTCCTTCGAGCCGGACATCGGCGACCGTCAAGTAGTGCTTGCGCACCGAGATCGGGATTCGCTTGGCCTTTTCCACCACGGTGAGCACGCCGGAGATCATCTGCGTGGCTGGAGGGACCTCTCTAAACTCGACGGCCTGCGCGGTGGTGATGGCGATGGAGAGTTCAAAGAGGTCGTGGAGACGCTTCCAGAGGCCGTCGCCGATGCCGGAGAGGTCCACGTCGTCGCGGATCAGGTTCTCCCCGATGGGGACCTTGGACTTGACGACGTGGCCGATGATGACGACGCCGTACCCGTGGTTGCGCAGGTCGCGGAAGGTGCGGCACACCATGTCGTAGAGGGTGTCGTAGGCGGCGGGTCCGTGGAGTTCCTTCCATTCGGAGGCCGCTTCCTTGGCGAGACCCAGGGCCTTGGCGTTGGGCGGAACCCACTCCTTGAGGAGGCGGATCATGGCGGTGATAGAGTCAAAGATGATGGTGGTGGGACGGGGCTTGTTCTCGCGGGAGAGCCGCTTGAGGAGGTCGAGTTTCTGCTGGAAGAGTTCCCAGCGCAGGACGACTTCCTTGCCGTCGTCGCCTAGGACGCGGCCCTCTGGAGAAAGTCCGGGGAACGTGACGCACTTGGGATGGGGGGCCGTGGTGCTGGCTCCCTCCAGGTTCAGGAGATAGGAGTCGGGGATCTGCTGGACGAAGGCGCTCTTGCCCGAGCCGGGGAGCCCCAGCAGAAACATGATGCAGCGGGTCGGAGGGGCGATCTGGCGGCCCTCGTATCCACCGAGCCCCGCATACTTCTGCGTGTAGGTAAGGCCACTGGTCAGGGTCTGGGACATGGGGACTCCTTCAGGGTCAATGGGTGGCGAAGGGTGAGTCCATCAGGTTGGTATGGGGGCGGGTGGGCCCCGACGCGAGCGGCGGGGGCCCACCGCCCACGATCACTGGAAGCGTGGGTGTATCGTGGGCGACGACTCGGGGAAGTTGCATGTCGGGAGGCGTGTGCTCGATGGAATCAACAGGGGCACCCTTGTCGTTGTGGAAGGAGAAGTACATCTGGGTGGGATCGGAGGTGGGAGTAGGAGTGCGCGTGGGCGTAGAACCAGGGAGGACGTAGCGGGTTCGGGGGCGGAACACGTCACGGATATCGGGCAGGAGGTCCAGGATCTGCTGGAAGACGCTAAAGGGGATCTGGACGCCCAGCGCGTTGCAGACCTGGGCGTGGAAGTCGGCGCGGGATTTCACACCGGCTTCGAGGATGGGATACATGGTGTGACGGACGTGACGGGAAAGCACCATGTTGCGGAAGGAGATCCAGGACTCAAGAGTCTTTTTGGGAGAGGTCCGTGGCTTCCGTGGCTTCCGGGTCTGCGGGGTCTGCGAGGACGAGTTCCTCTTCCGAGAAGCCTCCGATGGGGCTGGTGGAGCACCAGTCGAGGTTGGAAGGGGGTTGGTCTCGGGTGATGGAGTGGAGATTGAGGACGGGGATGAGAACGCTGACATCTGCTGTATCCTTTCCAGGCCGCGACTTGAGGCACAGCCTTTGGGAAGTGAGGATGGAGGGCCAGAGCGAGGGGTCGGTGGTATAGAAGGGGGCGTAGAGGGAGGGCTTTCCGGAGAGGGAACTCATGCCTCGTGAGGACTTGGGGAAAGCGTAGAGGGTGGCCGTGCTCCGGATGGCGGCATAGTGGAAGAGGGTTTTGATGCGTGCCGCCGACTCGAAGAGGTCGATTTCGGCGAGGGGTGTGCTGGAGATGTTGACGACGGGGGTGGTCAAGCGCTGGGGGGCAAGGTCGGAGTAGGGACCATCGGCGCGGTACCAGTGGGAGGTGCGCGTGAGGTAGTTGGAGAACTTGGGTTCTCCCGTGAACTCCTGGTTGGTGCGGACGGTGCCCTTGTTGGGGCCCCTCGTGATGGCGTGCTCGACGAGCGTGGAGTCACGGTCCTTGAGGCCGAACAGGATCGTGGGCTTCTGGATGGCGACGTGGAGCATCCCGGCCACCTTGGTGGCGGGGTCGAGATGATATCGGAAGATCAGGGTGGAGAGAACCTGGTGGCACACGATCAGGTAGAGTTGGGTCTGGAACTCGATGGGGCAGGATTGCAGGCGGTAGATGGGGAGTTCGGAGCAGGTCTTGAGGTCGAGAATCCAGAGGGTCTTGTGGTCCTGGTGGTAGTAGAGGCCGTCGAGTTGGATCATGATGGACTGGCCATTGACTTCGAGGGCGATCAAGAGTTCCTTGGCGAGACACTTCCAGTGGCCCTGGGCGAAATAGCTCCGCCAGGAGGGGATGCGTGGAGAGAGGGGGGCCTCACAGGAGGCCACGTACCAGGCGCGGGCGGACTCGGCATCGCGGGTTTCGCGCTCGATGATGGCTTCCTGGGCGGGTCCGTGGATCCCGAGGGTGTTGCAGGTCCTGAGAAGTTCGGTGAGGCGATCGGCCAACGTCTGGTCGAAGGCCGGGCCGATGGAGGGCTCGGACGCCGAGGGATCATCGTGCTGGTAGGCCAGGTGAAAGTAGGAGCCCCGGGTCAGGGCCTGCGAGTAGGAGAGGGTGGGAACGATGTTGAGGCGTCTGGTTAGGAAGTAGCGAAAGGGGTCGGAGCACACGAGTTCCCAGTCCGATGACCGGATGGCCTGGTCCTTGTTGAACTCCTGTTTGAGGTCGAATGGGAGCAGTTCGGAGAGGGGGACGGGTTGCATGGGTTCTCCTGGTCAGGATGCTATGGGATCATGCAGGGAAAGTTTACCAAGGCGCGCCATTTTCTCACACTTTTCCGCCCCACCACCCCCCAACCCAGCCCTCATCCCCTCCTGGCTGGAGGGACCTTTTCAGGTATCGAGGCAGGGGGCGAAGAGGGAGCGGAGGGTGGCAAGATCGCGGGTAGCCTGGGCCTTGGCGGTGGGTGGTGGTGCGAGTGGGCGGGTGAAACGGCCACGGATCAGGGCATGGGTGCCGTGGGGCGTGAGAAGGGAAAGCACGATGGTCTGTTGGGTGGGGGTGAGAGTATTCCAGATGGCGTTGAGAAGTTCGGGATCGTAGTGGGGTGGTGGAGTAGCGTGGGAAGGTTGGGCGGGGCGGCGGAGAGCCCGGGCCCCGAGGATACGACGGGCCCGGGCGTCCCGAAGGGCATGGTAGGTGGCCTTGAGGAAGTCGAGGGTAAGTGCGCCACCGGAGTAGGAGGCGAGTCGGCGACCTTGGAGGTGGGGCATCTTGGAGGACATGCGGCGCAGGAGGAGGTAGCGGGTAGCCCATTCGCTGCGGGGGGCCGTGGTTACGAAGAGGGAAACGGCAAGGGGGTCGGGGGCATGGTCGAGGGGTGGTTTCTTGCCGTGCTTGGGGGAAGAGGGCATCGTACGGTCCCTGAAAGAATATTGATGGGATGCTTTCAGGTGTTGTATGCGGGATGGTGGTTGGCTGCCTTTGCTTCGACTCTATTTATGGAAAATCCTGCCCTTACTGCTCACCGACGATCCCCACTTGCACCTGCCGCCACTGGAGACGTGGATTTTGCGCGGGGCGCTGGAGTCGCTGGTCCAGCACAGGCCGCACCCGGCGACGCGGATCTCATCCGGGGCGCTGGTGTCGCGGGTCCAGCACTCGCCGCCCTTGGAGACGTGGATTTTGCGCGGAGCGCTGGTGTCGCGGGTGTAGTACAGGCCGCCTTGGAGACGCGGATCTCGCCCGGGGCGCTGGTGTCGCGCGTGTGGCATACGCCCCCGTCGGCGACGCGGATCGCGCGCGGCGCGCTGGTGTCACGGGTCTGGCACACGCCGTCCTTGGCGACGCGGATTTTCGCGGGCGAGCCGTACACGATCAGCACCTCGCCCGCGCCGACCTTATAGTCCCCGCCGTCTCCGCGCATGATGTGCTCCCTCGCCCATGCCTTGGCCTGACGCCGGGCCGAGTCCTCCACGCGGGCCCACTCGTCGCGGACCCACTCCGGCGTGCGTGGCTCGTCGATCTTCACGGCCCACGTCATTGGGTCGCTTAGGTAGCAGCCGTCAGTGGGCGTGACCTCGATCTTGGCGTAGGCATCGCTGCCCGACCGCTCTGGCAGTCCAGCGTCACGCATCATGCGTGAGTAAGAGTGGATATGGGGGGTTGACTTTAGGAGCCACACGAAATCAGACCTGAGTACACCGGACCATGCGTTGGACATAAGAGACCTCCTTTGTGGTGAGGAATGGATAGAGGAAAGTATACCTTGGTGGGGTATGGTGTTCGGTGGATGGGGGATGGGGGACGGGGGTTAGCAGCCGAGTTCGTAGCGGGCCAGGAAGTAGATGAGGTCGTTGATGTCGATCCCGGCGTCGGGGGTGCCCGAGCCGGTGCCATCATCAAGATCGGCGGCGGTGGTTGCGGATTCGTACTGGGAGAGAAAGTAGGTGAGATCGTCGATGGTGACGGAACCGTTGTGGTCGAGGTCGGCGGGGCAGGAAAGATCGACGAGGAGTTCTTCGTAGCGGGGGGGCGTGCAGAACCAGGCCCGGACTCTCCAGATCGCGCCCGAGGGCAGGATGAAGTGGCAGAGGCCGGTGGGGGGAGAGGGCTGGTTGTTGGGCAGGAGACAGGGGGAGATCAGGAGGGTGGTGGCCCAATAGGAAGGCTCACCGAGGAGGCGATTGCAGTCGGGCTCCTGGGTCCAGGTGTCTCCCGGGAGTTCGAGTTCGATGATGATGGGGTCGAAGGTTCGCCACCAGGCCTCAACGCGGACGGTCTGGGCATTGGTGATGGTGGCGGTGGAGCCCAGTCGAGTGATGCGGGGAGCGGCAAGGGCCACTGCGAGGGTGGTGGTCATGCTTGGGATAAGGGACCAGTTGGGCATCTAGACTCCGCGATGGGCCTCGAAGTCTATGGCGAGCAGGATCTTGCCTGCACTGGTGAAGGCGGTCAGGGTACCCGTGGTGTTCAGGCGGACGAAGAGTTCCCGATCGGCTGTGTAGGCACCCACGGGGACCACGATGGGAGAGACCATCGTGGTGGTCTCGGAGTTGACGGCGAGGCAACTGAAGGCGGAAAGGATGTTGTTGGGGTAGGTGAGGCCGCCGTTGTCCGCGCCCACGTCGGCGGTAAGGGTGACCAGGGTGCCCGAGGATGGCGCGAAGGCTTCAAGGATCTGGAAGCGAAGTCCGGTGATGACGAGGCCGCGTGGGAACTGGGCAAATCGCTTGTAGCGGGCGAGGGACTTGACCCAGACCTGGGCGGATCCCCCGGAGATCGCGGAGAAGTCGGCCTTGGTCAGGAGGAAGACACGGGTTTGCTTGGCGATGTGGACGGTGGCGGTACCGTGGGTGCTCACGAGGGAGTTTGAGGTGGTGGAGGTGCGGTTGTAGTCACGGACTTCCACGTCGGCGGAGAAGTCCGAGAGGGCCATCGCGGAGTTGAAGGGGGAGCCGTCCGCGTTGGCGAGGGTGGCGTTGCCCTCGATGAAGGAGCAGCCGGAAAGGATGAGGTTGGAGCGGTTGCTGGAGGTAGTATTGAAGCCCTTGATGAGGAGGTTGAGGGACTCGAAGAGGCAGGAGTTGACGTGGCCCTCGACGACGCGACCGATGGAGGCATTGATGACCGTGCCGCCGCCCCACTTGCCACGGCCCAGGACGCGGCAGCCCTGCATGGAGAGATTACCGATGGTGGCGAGCTTGAGGGTGTTCGCGGACTCATAGCCCACGAGGTTCAGGAAGGCGGGGGTCTCGCCCTCTGGGGACCAGTTCTGGTATTCGCAGTCCGTGAAGGAGAGGAGGCCGACGTTGCTGGAGATGTTGGCGAGGGCCATTGGACCCTTGGTGTCCATCGTGCAGCGGGTCAGGCTGACGTGGCGGAGGGGCTCGGGGAGGTTGAAGTTCTTGATGAGGAGGCCAACGGCGGAGGAGGTGCTGTCGGGGGCGAGGGTGGCGTCTTCGATGCCAAGGGTCTGGAGGCCGGAGGCGGAGGCATAGATAAGGCTGCAACTGCCGCCGGTGATCTTGAGGCGGATGTTGCGCAGGGAGGCGTGGCGGATGGGAACCCCGGCGATGTTCCACTCGTCGTCCAGGATGCCGATGCCGTGGGCTCCGATGTTGCTGGGAACGAAGGAGCCATTGGTCGTGGAGGAACCTCGGTCTCCGGCAATGCTGCCCGCAACTCCGTCGATGAAAAGGCTGTGGATCTGGGTGAAGGAGATGCCGCCGTAGGCGGTGTCGGCGGCAATCGGAGAGCCCGTGGGGTACTGCCAGGCGATGAGGTGGGTGGAGATCCCGGTCATCGCGGAGTTCACGATCTCGGAGGTGAAGTTGGTCTCGATACCGGCGGTAAGACGGCAGGCGAACAGGGGGGTTTCCAGCCAGATCGTGTCGTTGTCCACCTTGCCGCCGATGGTGTACCAGCCGGGCTTGATGGTCTTGGGGTTTACGGTGCCTCCGGTCCAGGTCCCTCCAGCCAGGAAGATGCTGGAGCCGGGCCGCCAGTTGAAGTTGGTAAAGGCACCGGTTTTGGTGAGGCGGCGTCCCACGTTTCCCGAGATTTCGGGGTTGTAGGCGTAGTCGTTGGTGAGGCCGGAGGCGGAGGCGACGGCCATTGAGGAGGGAGAGATACCCTCGGGGTATTGGGTGGCGTGGTAGGAACGGGAGGAACCGCCGACGCGGATCACTTCCCAGGAGAAGTGGGGGTGGACGTTGCGGATGATGATGGACTCGATGTCGCCAAACCTCATGCGGAAGTCTTCGTAGGAGATCACGGACCAGGGTGCGCGATAGTCGGAGGTCATGATGGCGATGCCGTCGTCACCCGTGGCTCCATACCAGCCGTCGATGTTGATGATGCGGTTCGCGCCGATGAAGTGGAGGCCGTCGCTGGCGTGGGCGTTCACGTACCAGTCGGTGCCCAGGTCCTGCCAGAAGGTGGGAGAGGTAGGAGGGGAGTTGGCGATGTGGGAATCGGCGATGGAGCGATAGTGATGTCCGAGGTAGATGGTCTCGTCGTTGCGCCTGTAGGTGGTGGCGGCGTTGTAGTAGGCGGCCTTGGTGATGCGACGGGAGCCCTTGAAGGTGACGTTGCGTACAGTGGTGGTATCCACGCCGCAGAAGAGCGCGCCGTACTTGCCGGAGGCATAGGTCCCGATGGTGGGGGGGTTGACATCGCTCTCGAACGTGATGTCCTGGATGGAGACGGATCTGGAGAAGCCGAAGCGACAGGTGTGGAAGTTGTCGCCGGAGGAAACGTGGGCGCGGGCGAGGGTGCCTCCTCCACTGATGGAGACGCCCTCGTTTTCAAGGCTCTCGTCCTGGAAGGCGATCAGGGCACCCAGGGAGGTCTGGGTATCGGGGTTCCGGGTATTGGAGAAGTAGAGAGAGTGGCGGATCAGGCGAACGCCAAGGCCGATGTGGAGAGAACGGAAGGTGGCCGGGAGCTTGATGGCGGAGGCGTCGGAGGCGTAGCCGCCGGAGACGGATCCGGCGAAGTAATAGTCGCCGGGCTTGGTGAAGGCGATGGACTTGTTGGAGATGAGAAGTTGATTGATCTTGGCGGCGTTGGTCTGGGCCTGGGTAAGGGAGGGTTCGGAGGTGGAGGGAGAGAGACCAATCTCGGAAGACACCACGATGGAGTCCGTGGAGTCAGCAGAACCCCCCGCCAGCGAGAGTGGAAATGGAGCGAGAGCCATCGTGGGAGTCCTGGAGTTGGAGGTGGAAAGTTCTTGGGGTGGGATTAGAGGGCGGAGACGGAAGCGTTCATGCCCTCACCGTTGCCGGAGAGAGCCAGGAGGTAGAAGGAGTGCGAAGGGGAACGGTCGAAGAGGAGGGTCGAGAGAACCCCGGCGGTCGCGGTGCTAGGCATGATCCGGGAGCCCATAGGGGTCAGGGTGTAGTCAGCGTTGATGGTAATGAAGTCGGCGGAGTACCAAGTGCCGGGGATCCAGTTGGGCTGGACGGCGTTGGCGTCCTGGAGGGCCTGGTCGCCGCCCGAGGATGAGAAGGTTCCCTCGACCAGGATTTGGGGCAGGAAGAGCAGGTCGTTCACGCCAGCGTTGATGTTGGAGAGGGTGAGATCACGGTAGATGCCGGTGGTAAGGGCGGAGTACCCCACGAGTTGGAAGGCGGAGGTTGCCAGGCTCGTATCGGAGTAGAAGCGGAGGGCTCCGTAGGAGCCGTGGGGCAGCGAGAAGAGGCTGGTGCCCAGCGTGCGATTGGTCTCGAAGTGCTCGAAGTTGAAGTGGGAGGGCTGGTTCTTGAGGATGATGGGATAACGGATCGGGAAGGTGCCCGAGGTGTAGGCCGAAGATTCCAGGGGGGCCGCAGTGGGCGGGAAGGCAAGTCGGTGCGTCTGGATCAGAGCGCTGATGGCGACCGTGGCCGCCGGTTCCTTGCAGGACATGGAGGACTTCTCCGGGAGACGGGATGTCCAAGTGTAGGGGGAGTTACCGGGTTGTCGAGACGTGCTTCTCGAAGTCGAGCCTCATTTTGACCTGCTCTTTTTCCACGTCGGTCAGGCGGAGGCCCTGTCCATCCAGGATTTTGAGGAGGGTGTTGCGATCCTGGATGGCATCCTGGGAGGTGTAGCGGTAGCTGGTGGCGAGGTTCATGCTGTTCTGCATGGAGGACACGGTGTCCTTGAGGTTGCGAGTATCCACGAGGATGGTGGCAACCTGGGTGTTCAGTTGCCAGAGGAGGGTGCCCACGGTACCCCCCACGATGATGGCGATGGACGTGGTGGAACCCACGATCCATCGAAGGAACAGGCGTTCTCCAGCAGGAATACGGATGACCTCTGGATTCATGGGGAGAACTCTGTTGCTTAGTGGCCGGTGATGCCGTCCTTGTTCAGATCGGAGTGGGTACGACGCTCGGCCCAGGCCACAAGCTGGTGGCGATAGACGAGGATGCCGGAGATCAGGCCGATGGGAATGGCGATGGCCGAGACCCAGAGGATGGTGTGGAAGATCGTGGCGAGCACCCAGAAGCCGATGGCGGATCCCATGAGCAGGCCGAAGGAGATGAAGTTGGGGATCTTGTGCGAGAGGAGGGGCAGTGCCAGGGAGAGGAGCGCGAAGAGACAGAGGATGGAGCCGCAGATGGTGAGGAGGCCCGTGGGCGTGAAGATGAGGGAGAGAAAGCCCATGACCGTCTGGGGCACTTCCCTGGTGGGAACTACGGTGGGCGTGATGGGGGTGGTGTTGCAACCCGCGAGCGAGAGAAAGCCGAGGATGGTAATGAGGGTCACGAGGATGGTGCCGAGCATGGCGAGGAGTGGCCGGTTGTTACTCAATGGTGTCTCCTGGTTCAGGATCGGATCTGGGATCAGGTTCGGAGTCCGTGATGAAGTTGGGGTCGAGGACGAGGGTGAAGGCGCGGGAGAGAAGTTGAAGGATGGTGTCCTGGTTGGAGTCTCCATAGTATATGGAGAAGAGATGCTTGGGGATGGAGAGGTGGGGTTGGTGCGTGGTGATGATGATGGTTTGATCGCAACGCCGAACAAGAGCCGAAACGAGATCGGGTGTTTCGATCTGGTCCAGGGTGTCCTTGAGGGTATCGGTGTTGGGGGTGGTCATGGGGTTGGGGGGGTGGTGGAGAATAGGAAGGCGTGGTAAAGAAGGGAAGCGATCCATTCTCCGGCGGCATGCTTGCGAGCCCTGGTGTTCACGGGCATGAGGAGCAGGTGGAGGCGGTGTTGGAGGCAGAGGCGCAGGAGCGTGTCACGGACGCACGCGGGGTGCGCGGGATAGAGGTGTGAGGGAGTAGAGAGTTCGTGGGGATCGCCTTCTAGGAAGAGCCACTTGTGGGCGAAGGGCTGGAGGCGATGGAGTTCGGCATCAAAGCGGGCCCGACCAACGGGGGTCAACAGGTTTTTGTGGAGTTCCGCGAAGTTCGCCTTGCGCTCGACGACGGCGAGGGCGGGTGCCTCCGCGAGCACGTAGTCGCCGGTCTCCAGGAGGGAGCGCCTGGTGAGGAGGCGCACGACACGGGTGCCCTTCTCGGAGCCCACCACGAGGTGGTCCGGGAAGGGGAGCGGCTTCTTCTCACGGATGTCAACGAGGATGGTCACCACCTGCATGGGCTGGAGGGACCTTTTCAGGCGGGAGTGGTGAGGCTGGGGAGGATGCCCCGGAGGAGGGGGAAGCGGGTGGCGAGGCTTCGGATGTTGCGCTCGGACTGGGAGTGGAGCTTGGCGACGAGGGAGAAGTTGAGGCGGTTGATGAGGAGGGAACGAAGGATGCGGCTCTCATCGGGGGAGCCGGGCGGAATAGGCTGGTTATGGGGCAGGTCGTAGCGGGTGGCGATCCAGTAGACGTGGCGGGTGGTGCAGGAGAGCGCCTTGGAAACTTCCCGGGGGGAAAGGCCCTTGACGGTCAGGTTGTAGATGATGGCCTTGGTGAGGGGACGGGTGGCCGCGTTGAGAAACGTGCCGGAGTTCCTGGTGGAAACGTGGGTCTTGCGACGACGGGTCTTTTTCATGGGGAGAGTGTATCAGGGTGGGTGGGGGGAGTAAAGGTGTGGGACTTGATGGTGTAGGAGAGGGGGACGTGGGTGTCGTGGTGTTGGGAAAGAAGGTGCCAATAGCCCGAGGTGGAAACGGTGTGGACGGCGCTGGCGATGGCGAAGGTAAGAATGGGAAGAAGGGTGGGTGAGGCGATGTCGAAGAAGAGGGCGTCGTAGCCGTTCAGGAAGGGAAGGATGCGGGTGGAGTGGGGCTGGAGGGACCTGCGAAGAAGATGCTGGATCTGGAGGAGGGTGATCCCGGCGATGGTCTGGATGGGAAAATTGACGATCTCGTTGATGTCGTAGAGGTCGCCGCCCAGGAAGGAGCGGGAGTGGCCGGTCAGGGGGAGGATGACGCGGCCCGTGGTATGGGCTTCGCGGATGCGGGCTTCCTGCCAGGCCCAGAGGCCGGGACGCAGGATGGGACGGGTGCGCACGATGTCCTCGAAGAAGGAGAGAGGGAGGGAGATGGAGGAGGAGGCGAGGATCTGGGCCTGCATGGTGGCCGCGCCGGAGCGGAAGAGGTCGGCGAAGTTGGTGCCCTTACCGACCTGGCGTTCGAGGGCGAGGAAGGAGGGGTGGGCGCGGAAGTCGGGGCCATACTTGGAGAGGAGATAGGGAAGGGTGAAGATCTGGATGGCGCGATCGGTGTGGAGATCGAGATTGTTGGTGAAGGCGGAGAGGAGGGCGAGGTCGGCGGAGAGGAGGGCGGCGACACGGAGTTCGATCTGGGAGAGATCGAAGGAGACCAGGAGGCCGTTGGGAAAGCGGGAGCAGCGAAGGCTGGAGATGGCTGGGGGGTCGGTCTGGCGAGGGCCTTTCTTGCAGGTGATGCGGCCCTGGATGGTGCCCCCGGAGGATCCCGAGTCGTCCTTGGTGAAGGTGGGGACGATGTACCAGGAAGGGTGGTCGAGGTAGATGAGGGGATTGGTGGCGGGGGCTCTGGAGGGACAGAGAAGGGAGGAGCGATCGGAGGGACGAGTGCGCGAGTGGAAGAGCATGGGGTAGAGGTAGGTAGAGAGGAGTTTTTGGGAGGTGCTGTGCTCCTGGATGAGTTGGCAGGTGGTGTGGAGCGGGTGGGAGGGGGGAAGGTGGGAGGCAAGGAAGGTGCGATTGGCGTCGGAGAAGGAGAGCTTGTGCTGGACCTCGGTGAACTGGAGTTGGGGAGCGGAGAGGATGTCGGGGTGGGTGGAGGCGGAGATGAGGGATTGGAGGAAGGCGTCCTTGGAGGATTGGGAGCCCGGGCCCGAGAGCTTGAGGTTGTCGGTGGCGAGGACCTGGGATTCGATGCGCTGGATGGTGGTGTGGAGGGTGTGGAAGAGGGTGAGCAGGGAGGGATGGTGGAAGGGGACGCCGTTCTCGGTCATCTGGATGCAGTCCCAGATGGTGTCGGAGAAGTGATGGATGCAGAAGGGAGAGAGTTTTCCGGAGGGGGAGTCGTGGAGGATGCGGGAGGCGAGGGCGGAGACGGCGAGGACGGTGTTGTGGGTGTCCTGGGCGTTGTAGTGTTCGATGCGATCGTAGGTGGAGAAACGCTGGAGGTCTTCGGGGTCGTAGACGTGGGTGCCGAGGACGGGTCCGAGTGATTTCAGGGAGCGTTCGGGACGGGACTCGCACTGGAGGTAGTTGAGAACGGAGAGGTCGATGAGGGTGTGACGACCGTTCAGGGAAAGGGCGTAGAGGGAGTCGAAGGCACGGAGGTAGGAGAGATCGAACTGGAGGTTCATGCCGAGGATGGTGTCGGCGTGTTCGAGCCATTGATAGAGGAGGCGGCGGTGGTGCTTGGAGTTGAGGCGAAGAACGAGGGTGGGTCCGGGGGATAGAGAAGCGAGGGAAGCGGCGTTCCAGGCGGGGTGGGGGTCGGGAGTGGGGACGAGGGTGATGGCGGCGGTGAGAACGAGGTTCTGGGGAGAGACGCGATCGACGTGGAGGGAACGGGCCGGTTGAAAGCAGGTCTGGTCTGGCATCTGCGTGTGGATGCCATAGGTCTCGATGTCCAGCGCGATGGTTTTAGGGTCCATTGGGAGGCGGGGTGGGGAAAGATAGGTTGAGGGCATGGAGGAGACGGACGGCGTAGGGCTCGAAGATATCGGGGTTCTTGAGGACGAAGTAGTAGGCGTCGATGATGGTCGAGTGGGAGTTCTGGTTGGAGAGGAGGAACTGGGCCAGGGATTGGAAGGTGTGGCTGGTCAGGGTGCGACCCGCCCAGGAGAAGATGCGACGGGCAAGTACGATCTGCCTGGATCGTTGGTTGGTGTCCTGGATTTCGGAGGGGAGGAGTCCCAGGTCGGTGGCGATCAGGGACAGGAGTTCATTCAAGGGGATTCGACGTATGGGGCCAAGAGACCAGGGATTGAAGGTCAATGGCGAAGGCGCTGGCGAGGTTGAGGATGGCGGCGCTGGCGTGGTGTCGCTGGGTGCTGGTGGAGTGTCCGAGGCTTCGCATACGAAGGACGAGGCGCTCGATGTGGAGGAACTCCTTGAGGATTCGGATGTCCGCTGGGATCGAGAGGTTTTTCGCACGTTGAAACTCCGGGACCGTAACAAATGTTCGACACTGATGGCGGGCCTTCGCATAGGCCTCCTTGATCTGGGTCTTCTCCTCCAAGGTGAGGATGGAGGTAAGGGGCTTGGGGATTTGAAGGTTGGATCGGGGTGGGGTCTTGCGGCGAGGGGTCTTGGGGGTGGGGGTCTGGGTGATAGTCCGGGTCATTGAGAGTCTCCAGGGGTTGAGGGGGTGTTCGTGCCGGGGTGTATGGGGTTCCAGGCGATGGCGTACACATCGAGGTTCTCCCGGGCCCCGGTGACAAGGAGTGAGTCGAACTCGGTGGTGAGAGCGGCAGCGAGCGTGAAGATCGGGATGTTTTTGTAGGTTTCGTTGGGGGGTATGGTGGGGGAGCCGTCGCAGGCGTGGGGCTGGCGGTTGGAACCGGCGGCGGAGACGGCGAGGAAGGAGCCCTCGTGCATGTGTAGAGAGGCTTTGACGAGGAGGGCGGGCCAGGCCTTGTAGTGTTCGAGGACCTCGGCGCAGAGGATGATGTCGAAGGGGGTCTTGTCCTCGGGGAAGTAGTCGAGGAAGTCGCAGCAGATGTCCACGTTGGGGCCGGGCGTGAGGTCAACTCCGGTCCAGGTGTAGGGACCGATCAGGTCCTGGAGGTTGGGGATGTCACGGAGGGACCCGTTGATGTTGCGGGATCCGATCTCCAGGATGCGGAGGGGTCTCTGGGAGCGAGAGGTGTGGGCTCCGAGGTTGTCGAGATGGAGGCGGAGGCCGGATCCGAAGACGGTGTTTCGGAAGAAGTCGAGGGCTTCGGGGTGCATGGTAGACTCCTGGGGATGAGGTGGTGGTGGACGCAGGGGGGAAGAAAGCGGTCGTAGATGGAGGGGAGGTGGGCGAGGTAGAAGGAGAGGTTGGTGTCGGGGGACCAGGACTCCATGCGGGAGCGAGAAGTGTTGATGTTGGGGAGACCTGGGAGCCCCTTGAGGCCCACGAAGTGCGGGTAGTTGGGGCGGGGATCATGGAGGACTTTGGAGGCGACGTGGTTCCAGATGTAGATGTCGAAGAGGGGACGGGAGCAGGGAAGGGTGGGATCGAGGGCGAGAAGGGTGTGGAGGGTGGGGTGGGTGAAGCCGGTGTTGCAGAGCGAGGAGTGCCTGGTATTGGTGTGGAGTCGCAGGCGGGCGGTGCTCATGGAGTAGTAGACGGAGTGGGAGAAACCACAGAGGCTGTGGGTGTGGAGGAGGGGCACGAGGGTGTTGAGATAGCCGGGGGCGTAGTAATCGTCGTCTTCGAAGAAGAAGTAGAGGGTGGAGGGGTCGTCGTCGAGGGCGCTGTTGAGGAGGGTG